>Ga0065711_1026926_pt1 | contig 56939 bp, 19 predicted proteins | sample Hoacrofraction12_FD_59098 | JGI IMG/M metagenome (GOLD analysis project Ga0065711, IMG submission 59098) | Hoatzin crop microbial communities from Cojedes, Venezuela - Epithelial fraction 12 v2 (version 2) | ecosystem: Host-associated > Birds > Digestive system > Esophagus > Crop | place...
TACAATGAGGGTTGTGAAACACTGGAACGGGTTGCCCAGAGAGGTGGTGGAGGCCCCATCCCTGGAAACATTCAAGACCAGGTTGGACAGGGCTCTGAGCAACCTGATCTAGTTAGTGGTGTCCCTGCTCTCTGCAGGGGGGTTGGACTAGATGACCTCTAGGGGTCCCTTCCGACCCAAAACTTTCTATGATTCTATGATTCTATTTTCTGTACCACATATGGATGGACAATAAGATCATATGCAAGAAGTATGAATTGCAAAATGAAACCAACCTTCTCAGTGCTTATCCTAGTTTTCCGAGAGTCTGGAATCCTCATGTCAGAGAGGAAAACCAGGTACTGTGTACAATGCAGGAAAGAAAAAAATTTTAGTGTAGCTCAGAAAGAGGGACTATAAATGACAGAACCGGAAGTTGGATGGAGTTATATACAGTATTTTATAAAAGCTTCAAATAGTATGTTACCAATAAGTATCAGCCTAGGCACTGAAATAATACAGGAATAAAAAACCTGATATTTTTCATCTAAATTAACAATGTTTAATCCTTAGGACACCAGGGGACATTTGATAAACATTTTAAGTCTTACCTTTACAAATAGATCTACAGGTTTTTCTTCTATGCACATGTGCATGTGTCCATAAAATTATAAATACGATGTATATTGCATGTAAAGCTGGGGGAAATTCAACATCAGACATTCCAGATATGTTCTCTTGCAGCAGCATCTTTTAACAATCCAGTCTGAACAAGCTTGGGATCCTCCAACCTTTGCTAAAAAGGCAGCCAAAATTTTGATTTGGTTTTTGGCTTTTAGCTATGTGTGTCTAAACAAGGATATTTTATAATCAGAAGTATCTGTGGCCTGGAGTATATTAGTTTATAGTCACTTTGACGCTACTAGCAGTATTTTATGACACTCCAACAACAGAGAAACACTATTCAAAGTGAAGCTCTTATTTTCATGCTTTCACCCTCACTCACTTCCTTTATTTCAACTCTAAAGCAATGCTTCATTCACAAATTCTCTTAAAAAAAAATCTGTAAAGAGTAACTTCAGTCTGACAAAACTCCTGTACTTAACACACTTTCCCATTATGTTATGGAATAGTTATGTGATTGCTTATGAGTGATACAGAGAAGGGACCCCCCCCCATTTAACTTATTCAAAATGTGAATTTGGGGAGCAGTTATCTGATTTTAGTTTAAAAAAAGAATAAAGGATAACTATAATCTCCTCTGTGTTCTTTAATTAGGTCATTTAAGGAGAAAAAAAAAATTGTTTACCCCATCCCATGTTGTATGAATATTACACAGACTATTTCCATTTGCTTCACTGCACTTAGGTCATGCTTGACAAAGTACAGCCTATAACTAGTATCTTGAAAGAGAAAAGAACAAAAAGAGAAAATGTGAAAAATAGCCTAGTTGTGAAGGACAAGAGAACTGTAAGTGATCACAGTGATACTCACTGTCAGAGTAACGGATCCCTATGATCAATTTTCCAAAGCCTAAGACAACACATACCTTACATGGAAACCTGAAACTCAAATCTACATTTCAGACTGCTGTAATGATAGCTATCGCAAAATCCCACAACTCCTCAGCCAGCTACGAGAGGAACACGCTTCTTCCACAGCCCAACGCACCCATGTCAAGCCTGGTCCAGGCTGCTGCCGTGTCAGGCAATGGGCAGGAAGATGCCGTTCTGCTACGCAACAGAAACAAAAGAAAAGATCTGAAACCATAACAAAGCTTTTTTTTTTTTTCCCCCAACCCAATGTGGTACTTTTGATTAAAGGAAAAAGCTCAAAAAAAAGAGAGACATAAATAACAAAGCAGCACGAATCTGAAGAGATTTTGCCAGAGACAAGGCAGTAGGAAATAAAAGATGGAACTCTGCATCCTTAACTGTCCAAGGCAAGTCATGTCCCTTTACATCATAAACAATAACTTAAAGCCGGGTGTATTCTTTCGACAGTTGGTGGCCACAAGAGACCTTGGAGCACTCAGATTGTCATTTGCCTGTACTTCTTTTTTGGAGCCATGCAAGTATATTAGGCTGCTATCTGTGCCCTGACCTAAGGGCAAGCTAACTGAACAGGACGTGGAAAACAGCGGACATGACCAGAGAAATGGCTGAACTTGACAGGTACCCGTATGAGAAGCTGACGAAGGAGGTACAGGGTTGTGAGGAATGACTGGATCTCACAGATGGTTACGAGGCAGTTATGCAAGAAAAGGCTGAACTTCACAGACAATCCGAGGCTTGGGGATGCAGTCTTGAGATGCCAACAATGCCAAGGTAATTGCAACTCTAATACTGTATGAAGCTGAGACTATCTAGATAATGGTATCAGAAACACAAAATCTGGGTACACAGAAACACAAAATTTTGGGTAGTGCCCTTGGGGCACGACAGCTCGAGCAGGACAACAATTCGAGTCCATCATTTTGGGCCACGCCACACTCGCCACTACTGTTTCTGGGGTCAGGGGGACCCGCTGTTTTCCTTGGCTAAGGGGAGAGCACCCAGAGGAACAGACTGAGCGTTCCCATCGAGCAGGACACACGTTCCAGGCCTGGCAGCATCAGCAACTAACCATCGCTTCCCAACAGTATTCAAGAGTATCTTTCAGGCAGGCAGAGTGTTTAGAAGGCCTGCTTATGCTCGGAGATGAGCTCTTCAGAGGACTGCTGCTCCTATAAACACTTGTTAAAAATGATATTCATGGAGGACTGACTACTTGGAACCAACTTGGCAAACCAGCATACGCAGTACGACTGTTATTGATATGGCAAGTATCAAAGTAGCTGGAGAACAAGTTAAATCTATCCATGTTTGCATATCGCTTCAGGGGATCACAGCCTACATGCCAAAACGACCAGACAGGCATTATTTAAATTATGTATCTTTGCTCTTTGAAAACTTTTACAAAGCAAACCTCCCTACTTGCTATATTCTCACGCCAGCTTTTCAGCTCACCATGTGTCATAGGTGGTGATCCCTTGAAAATCTGAAGGTCTCCACTGACTTCTTACAGCTCAACATACTTGAATACCTCTTCTTATGAGAGGGATTTCAGCCTGGAAACGTCTCAGCTAAGGATGTCTCAAACAGAAATAACAACAAAACTGGTGGATCCTTTCAAAAGAAAAATCGTACCAAAGAAGTTCCAAAATTAAACAGTAAATAAACTTTATTTAATCTCAGCTCTTGTCAGATTAGTGCTGTCAACAGTCACAGATCAGCATATGATACAGTTATGTATTAACTATTTACAATTTACAGTAACGTACTTTTTCTCCAGAAAATATAAGTACAAAAGCTAGGAGTAAACAAATTTAGATTTATTGTAGGCAAAAGCATATAGAAGTGACCTTTAGCAAACAATTGTAAGATCAAACTGGGAGAGAGCAGTCATCAAGAGTGCCTAGCTCATCAGGAAAATCACCTCAACCGCTACCCATCCAAAAATGTATTGCACAATTCATTCAAAAATAAAAAAATAAATAGAAGAAAAAACCCATTTATTTCAACTCTTAAAAAACACCCAGTAAAGCCTGTATAGAGATACAGTAGTGGGCAATTCCTTCCTAGGATAAAGTCTTTTCTCTCCTTTAAAAAAATAACCTTTAACACAAAATAGAAGACAGAGTTCAACAGAAGAGAAAAAAGACTCGTCACCAGATAACCCCTGATAAACATTTCTTGTCAAGGCAGTTTTAACTATATTCACGGTCCAAAGGTGGTGCTGAGTTTTGGTTCTTGCTCTTCCATTTGTAACCTTGAATAATAGCTTTTCTTCGTGCCCCTTCTCAAGAGGGACAACAACAGAGGTATGAACATATTTCCAAGCAGCAGTGTCGTGAGACATTCTCATCACCATTTCTTCAAGATGGTCGTAGCCATGACTAGAAGAATGAAAAGTTATAACAAAGGAACAAATGTCACATTCTGGAGAGCAACTTAGAATCACTTAACATTAAAATAATAATGACATTGCTGTTTATTGACAGGAATAGGAGATGGAAGAATTTCAGGTAAGTCTGCCAAATTATTAACTGATTTCAAGCAAGTAATTCCATTCCAGTATCTGCAAAACAGCTGAGAAACTGTGATGAAAACTAAATAACCTGTAACAAAACAGGCAGGATTCTCACTGGAAATAGATTGTCTATCACATCATTGCATCTTAATCCAGCGAAAAACAAAGTTGCCCTCTCTGCCTAAGGCCTATCATCAAAATTGAAATGATCAAGTAACATTCTGGGGCTAGCAAAAAGCCTCCTCTACCAGGAAAATATTTATTGCTTTCACAATGAAGTCATCTTAATTTTTGCAAGAATATCATCCCATTTGCTGGCTGTCTACTACTGACATAAGTCACAAAAATACTTGGGGTAAAGCAAGAAACTACAAACCAATACTGAGGTCTGAACAGTTTACATAAAAGTATAGCAGGTAACTGCTGACATTAAGGCCAAAATCAAGCCCTGCTGTGACACGCATCAAATGCAGCTGAGAACGCCTGAACTTCCTAGCCCAGCATTACTGACAGCATCAAGAGAATTTAAGTTTCAAACGTGCTTTGTGCGATAGTGTTGTAAATAGCTTTGTCCTATCACTACCAACAATGCAATTATTTTCAACAGAGGGCTAGAAAAACACTCGCTGATTTTGTCAAGAAGTGATCAAGGCTGGGAGGCAAACAGGCCAAACTCTATTGCGTCCTAAAGGCAATAAAGTGCATCCACTATTGTATTCAAAGTTTTAAACGAACACAATATAGAGCAGAAACCATGACTGCTTGCTAAGCTGAACAGATTTTTTTCCCTTTGAAATAGATATTATTTTGCATTGAAGGCTGTATCTGCATGACTGCAGGAGAGGCAGACAGCCTGTCAGCTGCGCTGCGATCACGGGCACTGGAAGCCGCCCCAGTTAATCCGCTTTCCACAGATCTCAGCCCCCCGACAGCGACTGCTGCACCCGCGCCCCACCAATGCCTGGCAACTGCGCAAAGCGTTTCAGTCGCACAGGAGGAGACGGAAAGTTGTGCTGACCGTATCCTACGGAATTCATCTGAGGAGTTTATTGAACGCCACACGCCACTCACGACTTCAGCTGTAATCTCACCAGGCAGCGCAGAAAGTTTCGCCTGCGTACTTCCATGCCCCACTCCTCTCAACCGCTGCTGCATGTGTGTTGCCCAGCTTGGCTGGTCTGATGCAACCCACACCTTTAGGTCTAAATCAACTGCTGCTTTTCTGTAAAGCTACAATTCGTGCTGCAGATCCATAATGAAAGTAGCTCAATAAAACCTGAAAAAAGGCACAACAAACTGCGAGCATAACGCTCCCCAAATTGTTTTCCCTAATGTCTCTGCTCTAGCTTCTCTTGATACCAAGCCAAAGCTCTGATTCAGAAAGGTCCTGATGTTTAAATGCAACCATATCCTGATTCCTCTACAGAGAATATTTCATCAATCTTTTTTTGAAGTAATCCATTCTCATATTTATAAGATGTAATAATTCATTTTAAGCAGTACAGTGTATGTCTTCCATAAATCTGACTTATCTGCCTATTCAAAACAGGAGCTCAAAGTGAACAAAGACAAAACAAAGCCAAGTGCAATGAAATTTCATATTACATATTAATTGATTTACAATCTGATTTATGTCTACAACTGAGATTTCTGTAGCTCAATCAACATTTCAAGTTATGCTTATAACTTAAAAAGATTTGTTTCCAATCAATATTTACCATTCTAAAACTTGGCTTTGTAAAGCAAAACATGATTAAGAGTAGATATAATATACAGAATAATTTTTTTTTAAACAAACAAAAGCAGGCAAGAAAAAGCATAAGAATGACTAATTTCACACTACAAGGTTTCATCGTTAGATAAAACAAGTATGTATTAGGCTTCACTCACCCACATGCTAACTAAGCACAGACTGATGGGATATTCAGAAGATACCACTGCGAGGTGAGGCAAACTACAAAGCCAGGAAGAAAACAGCTTATTGGACTACTTTGTTAATAGCATAGAGAAGAACTCTGTGGACATCTACTGCTTATGGATGAGATTGCTGCAGTTAGAGCACAGTAACTACGTAGTAAAAGCTAGATTAGTGAAGGAGATACATTGATCTAGCATATGTTTATTGACCTAAGAATTTGGTAAAAGTTTTCAGAAACGCGTTAAATATATGCCCACTAAGAGGGTAAATAATTACTCGCAGATATTTAGCACTACACACACTTATTCTTTTCCATTAGCGCAGTTAATTAACAATTTACACATTAAAATCAGTTATAGACGTTTTGGCCATAAACTAACATACAGAAACAACCAAGCTTTACATTAAAAATGCACATTTCTGTTGTAGTTCAGAACTTTATTGCTCATGAGATCTAAAAACTGCATATTTTCAAGTACCAGCATCACTCCAATATTAAGTGTGGAGAAACACTACTGCTATGTTAGTAAACGTCAAATAAAATCAAAAAACCCAAGCATATTTCTTGACAGAATAATTTATGAAGACCCCTCCAACTTTAACTTTTTAGTCCTAAACAGAATTGCCAAAGACTCACCCCAAAAAATAATTTGTGCTTCAGTAAACAAACTTAGTAATTTGGAAAGTGAAAATAAAAATGACTACATTCTCCATAATATGCCTTAATATTTGAGTTTCCATTAGATGTCTAATTTAATCTTTGTGGATTTGGAAAGCAGAAAATTCATAGGTTAGACTGAGCCAATAAAGGACTGTCACATAAAACCCAAGAGGTTTTGATCAGGACATCAAGTTCTTTGAACGATGATACCCTTCACAATCAAAGCACTTGCAGCCTGCACAAAACCTCACTGTATGTTCTAGGCAAAACTTAATACCGAGGACCTTTAATACGAAGGACTAAAACTTGTTGGTTGAATTCAAGTTAGTTTCCTTTAGTGTCAGAAGTTGTGAATACCTGTTTTAGGAAGACCAAGTTTCAACCATTAAAAAGCTCCAGGGACTACAAAATAAGGTCCATCTCTCTAACCTCTCTTTTGGCCAACAGAGAACTCAAAATGTTTCCTAAATATTACTCTAGCTTGCCAGAACAAAAAGCGCCAGCTTTCTACTGGAAGGCCAGAGAAAGAGAGCGTTAAGAGAAAATCCTATTTCTGATGCACAATACTTATCGGAGCTGCAGTATTATCAGCATTTATATCATTCTAAAAGTATTTTAAATATTTAAGATTGCAAGACACTCTCAAGCCTATTAAGTGTGCACGAAAATGTTGAAGTATTTAACACTTTCCTCAGATTTGATACTTCAAGCAGATGAAGTGGTAGAAATTTTTTTTTAATTTGTTTCAACGGATGAATAGGACTTTAATGTAACTACTTAGACTGAAATGTAAAAATGTTCAAATTTTTATTTTATTCTGTTTCTGCAAATGCTAAATAAATACATATGCAAGGCCAGTGAGAGAAACAGAATGCAATTCTCCCTCTCACTTTAATTCCTAAATATTTTACTAAGCTGACCCACAAAGAGAGGGATCACAGTGTTGACTCACATATAATGTAGAGAAAACTATTACTACAGTTTTTATCTTCATAAAAAATAGCTCCAATAAATAAAATAGTAACAGTAATACCAAACAAATGTTTATGCTCCTACAGTCTTCTTTTCCAGGTCTGCTTCTAAAACCCAAATTCACCCTTCTGTAAATAGCTTAGCTGCTAAATAGTAAGCAATTGTCACGTAATAAGAACAACGTATTGAAACTCGGAAAAAAACCAACTAAGCAAAACCTAAGTGAAGTGTTTAAGACTTCTTTTTGACCTGTCCTGACAGAGTGAACCTGACATATTTTGATGGTTTTTCAGTACAAAAATAAAGCAGGGTCTTAAACAAAAACAAAACCAAAAAACCAATCTTGCTAAAATACTCACTTAAGATAAAAACATACATATCCCACTTCAAACACACATAACCCAGGCAATTGAGCTAATCAGTTGTCTATTCTACAAGCAAAATGGCTGTTGTCTCTGCCAGACATTTTATCCCAGGGCTGAAAAGTCTCTTGACATTTTTTATGAAAACTGGTATGGCTCCACAGAAACTTCTGAATTTAACAAAACCCGAATTTTCTGTCAGATTACCTTTTTGATTAGAAAATTTCATCTGCAGAACAGCAGCGATGACTGAACTTGCTTTTTTCTGTGGTACCCATAGCTATCAGAAACACAGCTTAACCGATGACGAGAAATATTAGTCAAGAAAAAATGCTTGCCTTTTTTTTTTTTTCCCCCTCACTTTTGCTATAAACACAAACCTACAGCTGGAATTTGACATTCCTTGAAGAACAGGAAAGGAGAGAGAAAAGGAGTTTTCTTGAATGTGAGCACAGGGAAAAAGGAGACTTAAAAGAAAGTTTCCAATTTCTTATTCCTGCAACCTAATCTCTTGCATAAACTTGGTTTACTTTTGTAACTTACCAATGGTCGAGCATCTTCTCGTTCTAGTATCTTCTCAGTCTGATCTGCTGGGAACTTCAGCACTGTTGTTATAACCTTGGCCATTGTCTAAAAAGAAACAGGTCATCTGTAAATAATATCACATGTACTAAAACGCTTTGTAACATTATAAAATGCATTCCATTTAAGAATACTGGATGCTACTTTTAGTAATATCAATAGAAAACATAATGCAATGAGTAAGAGCTAACTATTTGTTTCACATCATATACATATGACACGCTACGTGAATTATATGAAAACCATGAAGAATCCTCATTCCACATTGTTACAAACTGCAGCTACTGTAATTTGATGTAAGCTGTAAGGTATCTGTGCTCAGACACTTGGGAGTCCATTCTTAAGACAGCTGTACTGTTACAAATACTGCTTCTACCACATTTATCATGAAGTGGCCTTTCTGAAAAGCACATTTCAGGCCTATGGCACCTGAGAGAGTCCTTATGGATTCAACTACATTCACATTACCCACATATTTTGTGAAGAAATGAAACACAGAGAGCAGATCTAAACGTCAGATGTGGAACTCCACTTGTGTAAATATCTTTATCAGATACACAGCAACCCCATATTTAAACATCTAATCACGTAGACATCCTCAGACAGAGGATGTAAGAATATCAAAGCTTTGCGCAAAATGGGCAACTATTATTTCCATTTTATACACAGATCAGTGGGAAGAAAAAAAACTCCACAAGGCACAAAACAAGTTCAGGTGACTTTTACTAGAGAGGTCAAAGTAAGAGCCGCAGCGCACCTCCAACAGAAGGTGACTGCTACAAAAGCAGTAACTGCTGCTCTTAAAGAATGTGGATAAGATAAGATTACTGCTCTCAATGTCTACCGTTTATTACCAGTCTCAAGTGTGGAATGAAGAGGGAGGCTGTAGCAACACAGCAGTTGCAGGACAAAAATGACTGCAGCTAAAAGTGAGAGTTAAAGCCCTGATTCGCCACAATTGTTTAGTATATAACTTCACTAGGGACAAAAATGAAAAGGAAGCAAAACAAACCAAGCCTTCCTGAATCTGTTCAGCTCAAAAAGCTTAATTTTACCACATTCGCAGTTCCTATAATTAAGAAGTGCTCTACTGCAGTTCCCAGATACACAAACGAATGTTCTCAGTGCCACAAACTAACACTACAGTTTTCTAACTTCTTTTGCCAAAATCCTCATCACAATTATTTATGACTAAAAGATTCGAAAGCATTGAGCTTACAATCTATTCAAACACTTTGTAACAGAGCTATCAAAAAAGCCCTCTCCTAGCAATTTTCTACAGGACACAGCGGCATGCAAGTATTAAAAGAAAAATCTACAAACACTGCAATTACTCCATGAAAGCACAGATACTTATGTGTCAACTTAAGTAGGGGCTATCTAAAACCTTCTTCCCTGAAAACATCCCATTTGTCATTTATCACTAGCAACGACTTCAAATCATCTCCACGTTTCTGAGGCCACTAGGGAGATTTTGAAGCAGAATTATTCAACACAATTCACAGTTGCATAGTTACAAAACAAAGTTACAAGGACTGCAGAACATAGGATAGTATGTTTAAAACAGGCTTACCTTATCGCTCTAACAGTCTATTCTACTATAAAAAAAAAAACCCCTAATAACTCTTTAAGTGTGTGAGTATACACACATATGTTCCTGTGTATGCATCTCTATATCTACCTACAGAAAGGCCTTGAGCTTTCCCAAACATAACGGCTCGTTCTGCTATACGAGATAATAGTTTGCATTCCCTTTTCTTTCTGTGAGGCTGACATATTCAGACATGTCATCGCTGAAAATAACGCTTTCACAACGATACTGATCAGTGCCCTCTATAATTCAAGAGCTGCTGGTCAAAGGCAGAAGCTTCAAAATCAAAGTTTTACAGAAATACTCCTTGTTTTTCTGCAATGCACAAGAGCATGTCAATGTGCCAGAAAAATATCTGCCCAAATTTACTCTCTCCGACACATATGTATTCCATTCCGTTCTTCCATGTACCTAGTCAATATCAACACAAACATTTATTACAGCCATACAACCCTTGGACTGACTTTCTGGCCCCAGAACAGACTCCAAACACCATAATGAATTTAAAAAAGTAGAGCGCCTAGGATTTCATCAGGACTTCAGATTTAGAGTGCAGTACAGCTAGCTGGGCAGTGCAACTGTTCACACATCTGCAGAAAATATGATGTTATTTGACCTCGTGGTTTATGCCATGTATTTCCAGGTTCAGATATTCTGAACCAAAGTGCATGCTTAGAAAAACCTGGCAATCTCATTTCATACACTCTGCCAAGAACGAGGCAAGAAATAAAGTTGGAGTAGCGGGCAACACAGTAAAATCCCCCAGCGAAGACATGTGCAGCTTACAAAGAATGCGACAGGTTACACGTCACGACCATAATTCCTGACTCTTTCAACCCTCAACATTTCTCTTACATCTTCAGCACTGCAACACAACCGATGTCTTCATTAATGTCTCTACTTAATATGATGCCAGGATCATTTACCAGGCTGCAGAAATGGCAACCCATCCTAGACAGTTTGCACAGATTCTCTTGAACTCTTTTCAATAGAGGGGAATCAATGTCTACAGAGATCACAAATTCCACTGCTAAACCACCTTTGAGACACGGCGCACATATCTGCACTATAAAAGCAGTCCTGCACAGAGAAAGGCCACCAACATAATCTTACAATAGAAAATCAGAAAAAAGTGTCCCATCTGGTCCAGGAAAACAAGAGCTGAGAGAAAGGTTACGTCTGTACTGAGGTGGTAAGTCTGAAGGACTGTGTCGGGGAAGAAAAGCATGTGTTGATACTTTACTTCGACTGTGTATTTATTAAAAGATTTTATCAATCAATCGCATTGTCATTGCTCATGGTATTCCAGTCAGGGTAGCAGGATGAAACCAATTTTCAAGACACAGTTCAGTAAAGTCAAGATTATACGACACAATGCCTATGAGAGCAGATACTGAGCTCAGGGTCTTCCAGCAACACATCTAACAGTTGAAAGAAAACCAGCAGACGAAATCAGTTTGAAAATACTTACTGAAGCAAAAGTGAAGAGACCAAAGTATCTCCATATTTAAATTAGTAAAAATGCTAGCCTTCATTCCATTTTAATTTTCCACTAGTAAATGCCAGTACAGCCTCAAATCTCCATCAGCTAATAACAGATGACTAGACAATACCAGAAATTCTTCCCCTCTTGCAATACATCAGAGCACTTCATCAAAAATTGCTAGGAGGTAATCAAGTTAGTATGAACACACAATAGAGAGGAATACAGTGGCATTCAATTTTAAGAACTCTGTCGTTCTTCCTTACCTATCTAAATCTAACTTCCTAAAGCTAAAAATTGCAGTGCTTTGAAAATTATTTCTGCTGGTTGTTTGTTTAAATATATTTCCCCTGTCAATCGTATCAACTTCGAACAATGTCTTCTCAAGTTATTGTAGAAACTAGACATCTACCTTTTCTGACTTATTTTTTGGCCTCCCAGTATTCAACCTTTTTTTTAGGAGCCAAAGTGCAGGCAACGTTGTAATGGCATCTTCTGGTTAAATGCAATGTAATCTCCACTGCAAACAAATACATATTTATGTCTACAAACGCATACATACATATAAATGCACACACATGTAAATTTATTATATATATTTATTCATATAGCATTTAATCCAAGCAACTGAAAGACAGAAGAGGGATCTAAGGTCAATTTCCTTTCGCACTCGTTGTTTGTTGCTGTTATTGAAGAAATTAACTGCAAATTCTAGTACACTACTGTTAAAAAGGAAAAAACCCCTCACAACTTTATAATCCAAAGTTTTGAGGCATGTATAGTAATGTTTTGCAGATCAGTAAGAAATAGTCTTAAAGAGTAAAAAAGGTTTCAAATTAGGTTTCCTTGAACACAAATTTGCTACATGTATCAGCTATTTGCAATAGTCATCTGCAGCTGTCTCAAGACTTGTTTGAAGCTGAAACAGAAGCCCCTCACAATTCAAAATCATAAAATCCAGTAACGTACGTAGGTTTCTTTAATGACCTCCAGTTGCTGGTTATTTAAGTCGGAGAGCCATCCAATGTGCCACAGCCTCGTGAACAGAAAGTAACTAGTGATTCTGGGTTTTTTGGATCAGGGATTTGTATTTTTAATAAAAAAGGAATTAATATCAAAGTGAAAAACGGGATAAAAAGAGAGAGTAAGAGGAATTCCAGAAGGACAAGATGTCCTGTACAGACCAAGTTTTATTCTGTATAAAGCACAAGGAGAATAAAGCTAATTAACACAGAAACCTACATAAAACCTCTCTGCTTGCTTAACAGCAGTCCAAGTTGAAAGCAGGGCAACCAAGAATGGCAGAACTCCAGGGAGGAGAAAAAAAACAAATAGAAAAAATTCATCCACATAGTATTTATCATCCAAGAAAAATGTTTGTGTTATGACAGACCTCTTTTGAACCTGGTCAATCTCTAAGCATCAGTACTGTTACAAGCTCGTAAAATTCCAACTAGGAATGATTTCACCAGCTTGCAAGCACACAACAAAGCCTACTGTGCAGTTTTTCACTACTTTTAAATTACTACCATCTAGAGAAGGTATACAGATTTGGGAGCCCCGTCAAACATCTTTAAGCAACGATTAAAGAGATACTTCACCATCTTCAGAGCTACCAACAAACTATTATTTAATCCAACTCTTACTTATTGTGCTTGTGTCAAGATGACATCAAAAGAGCATTTTTGCTAATATTGTGTATACCAGCTTTCGCAGTACATTAAGCTCAACTGACAATAGGACTTTTGCTAGTAAAACCATACCTACCTGTAAGATTTTTGTCTTTATAGTACACTGGTGAGAGATGTGACAACCCCCTTTCCCCTGCCAGTCATCTTGGCATGCTGACCAAGTTTTTAAGGTATGGATCATGCCTCTTTGGAAAAAAAACGTGAAAGCCTATCAAATCGTGTGTCAGTGATAAATAGCATGTAACAAATCACAAACACACGGTACTTCAAATCTATACAGCAAGGATGTTAAACCGTATTCTAACCTGAATCACGTCACCATATACAACTTTCCATACCTTTGTCTCACGACCCATCATATATTCAAAGAGCACTTTCCTCAAGTATTCAAACTCCGTAGGCTCCCCAAAGAGGGAAACATCAGTACGGTGAAGGTTTCCATCTGTGTAAACAAAAATAAGAGAATATCTGTACTAAGAGTCACTCACGTGAATTTAAGTTTCACCAATGGCATGAAGATGAACAAGAACAAATGCCAGATTCTGCACGTGGGACAGAGTCACAGCAGATACAGAACAGGGTCTGGGGTGCTGGTCAACACCAGGCTCAACGTGACATTTCATTTATTACTGTGTCAGAGCAGGAGATCTTGCAAAGGAACTCTAATCACAAGAAGAGTAAACGCCCAGACATGTAACACAAGAAAGATCCATAAAATCTAATATTTGTATTGTTCAGAATTTTAAAGTCATAAAATGTATATTTAATTAGCCAAGACAAATGGATAATTCCTCCTCGCCCACTTTTGAGTGACACTTCCTATACCACTCTCCCTGGGGATACAGAAAGCTTCAGAACTCTGATACAGAGCTTTTAACTGTATGACATAAAACCAAACATCAAACAAAATGCAGTGTGATTTGCTCATCTGAAGTCACATACCTGCTCTACTGTAACAGACAAAACACGGATGTGATAAGAACATTATACGAGTGTTTTAATGAGACTGACATTTTAATAAATTGTCTAAACCAAAGCATATCTTTCAAACAAATAAAAAAAGTATTTGTGACAAAAACTGTGCGCTTACCTCTGTATGGTGTTCCAACTGGTGTGACGTACATGTTCTTCTCATAATTTTTCAGCCGGTCTTCCAGTACATGAATCTAAATAGAGAACAGTGAAAAGACAAATGGTGTTCATAAGCAGCTAAAATAAGCATAACTGAAACAGTTTTCAGCTGAACATCATCTCCTTCTACAAAAGCAAAACACATTTGCTTTTTAAGGAAGGAAAACATTAAAAATTGTGTTATTAAAAGCTGTCCCTAAACTACTTAAGGACATGTGCGTACATGTGTATATACATGTAAGAATAGCTATAGTAAATGTTACGCATATATATGTATTTATACACATATCTACACATCTATTTTATACACGTAAGCACACACAAAAAAGAAAACAGGACAGAAATTGTACCTAACATAAAAAAAAGGTTTAGCTTAGAATAAGAAAAGATCCATAATTTCATGAAGTGCATTGTTCCATTTTTCATTGTGCAAATGTTTTGCTAACCTTTCTGACAAGCGTGTGGTATTTTCATTCTCGGGGGACAGATGAGTACTTTGAGAGCAAGTATGAGTCAAAACTATCTCACATGTGTATTTTCCACAGTACCTGTGTGGAGATGTGCTACATCATCGCTTGAAAAGAATAAACCTTCTAATATGGCAAACAGAGAGTATCAAACAAGAATACTTTTTCTTTGTTCAAACAGCACCCTCACCTGCTCTTTGAGCTCCTGCTCTTTCAGTTTGGAATCATTGACTAGTGTTGTCTTCTGTGCAAGCTGTGCCTAAAAGAACAGCCACATGTGGAAATCATTAAGAAACTGCTGCAGATGTATCATAGGTACCTTTTCAATAAACCTCTTTCTCCTTTTAACACACACAAACTTCTAAGCAGTATTTCTGCTTTCAAACTGGTGCAAAACAGAATTATCTATAGAGAGCAAAATCAATAAAATTTAAGACTTACCTGAAGTTCTGTTATTGTGATCTAGAACAACAACAAAAATTTATATTAAAATGTATGAAAAATACCGAGTATATCAAGCACTGAACACCAGTAAAAAAAGAAATATTGATTGCCTAGCTCTGATACGGCGTGTTAGCTAAGGATGGTAAAAATTGAAATAACCAAATAATACATATACTTACAAAAACGAGTAGTACCCATAAACAGAGTTTAACTTATTTGTATTGACAGTACATAAAGCTTATCTTTTAAAATCTCTCATTTAATTTTGTAAGACAACTGTCATAAATACAACTTCAGGAACCCAGTATTTCCAAATATTTACGAAAATGCATATTGGGGATGAATGATAATTGAATGACTGTGAAGCACATGCCAGAAAGCCCTAACTACTATTCCTACTACTCACAGTACTCTACCTTTTTCCTTAAATCTCCAAGTTCCATTTGGAAATGTGAACATCTATCTGAAAATAGCCTCAGCTTAAGAGCTATATGAGCTCTACAGCTTGCAAAGATAGCAACGTTTATGAAGTACAGAAACAATTCTAAGATGAATTTTCTATCTTTCAATGGTCCAACTCTAAGGAAAATAATGCTTTAGTAAGCATGGGTATAACTCAAGGTTGTAAAATCTTTTTAAAAATCAAATAATTTCTGTGTGAGAAATTTCCTCTTTTTTTTTTTTGAGGTAACCTAACCCTTAACACAGAAGTGGTACATACTACTTGTTTCGTCCTGACCTCTTCCTGAGCCTCTTTGGAACCATATTGAAAAGGAAAGCTGTTCCCCATCTCTGCAGGTACATAAAACCCGTGGAATTTCCTACACTCCGCAAACAGAATACAGGGGAAAAACATTCCTCTATGGATCTCAAACCTGTAAGTGCAATTCTTGCTTCTGAAGAGCTCAATCATCTGAATCATCTGACCAGACATTTATTTTCTCATGACAAGAGACAGTTTCTGACATTTTTACATCCCAAAACTAAAGCTGAAGGATACTGGTATTTGCCAACTGTTTATCATAGTCAGACAAGTATTGTGCAAATGTATAGTTATGTTGTTCTGAGAGTCACCATTGCGAATAGTAGGAAACATGAAATTCACACTCAGTTATATCAGAGCTATGCAAAAGAAAGCTTGTGAACAATCTGCTAAATTTGAATTTAGTTGGAATTCTCAAAAATTCTCAATAAAGCTCCATGCCTTACACTCACCAAAAAATCCCATTCTTACTCTGCAAACACTTTGAACCCGGATGCTTTAACTGTACTTAAGCACATGCGCTACCACACAACCTGGTTTTCTCCCCCTCCAAACGAGACATGGTTTATTCTTTAAAACAAAGCTATTTACCAGCAATGGAGTTCTCTCAACGGGTTTATACCTACCACAGATGGAACAACTCCTTTGAGTTTCTCCAAAGTCTGCCATGGAAACTCCAAGGAGTGGAGAACCGTGGACAAGATTCCAAAGACAGGCACAATTAGCTGTTTATTTTGTTTATTGTAAGTAGATTCATCTTTACATAGAGATGTAATATTTGCCATATTCAAATACTTTACAGCTCTATGCTACCATTGCAAATCTGTGCAATGCACTTCTGGGAAGAACCGAGATACACATGAAATACTGCTGCTGGTACATAGATTTGGTATAACTTTCATGTCCCATCACTGAACAGCTAATCCCGAAGATGCATATATAATACGATGTTAAATGTCTACCTGTATTTATAGCAGCTTTCTATAATGAAGTAGTGAAATGGTTAACAAAGAAGTCCTAAAGATAAAGAAGTCTTCATACTTTTCAGAATCATGTTTTAGGGTTTAGGATTCTCTTACAGAATCTTCCTCCACATAATAAGATTATGTAGGATTATCATTAGTGGGTGGACAAGGGTTGATGAAGAATACAAGGCAGCCCGATAAAAATATTTCTGCTTTTCCTGTTATGAAAACAACACTCCTGTCATGGAATAGTTAAAAAAAGTAACACAAAGGGCATTGTAAGCAAGCACTAGGCAGAAGGGACAAACATTAGGACAGTGAGATAATACGCACTGTAAGTCTGTAGTGTCAAATCAATATATTTAGTATCCCCATCGCTGCCCTGTTGCCAAAATGAAAAACTTAAAAAAAAGGTTAATATGAATTCTCCTCAGTGACTCAACACCTCATACACTTTGCTTCTTCTTAGTGTAATAATAACAACTAGTAGTATTTTCATCAAAGGATTCCTCAAAATGTGGTCTCAGAAAGACAACACTCGGTCTTCTTTCAAGGAAGACCACTCTGTCCACAATTCATATATTCAAGGCATTCTTTCAGAGCCCTTTGGAATTTAAATTAAAAAAAAATTACACCCAAAATGACCTAATGTTATTTCCTTTCCTTTTAAAGGGCTTCCAATAAAATCAACATAAAAAACACATGTAGAGGACAAAAAACCCCACCTTACTAATCACAACACAACTGGACTTTTTAACATACCATTAAAAAAGGCAGCATCAAATACTGCAGATTCTAAAGAAGTTCACTTCTGAAGAAGTTAACATCTAAAAGAACAGAAACTGTATGGGAAAGTGAACGCCAGATATATAAATAAAATCCAATTAAAATCAAACTACAGATTTTACGAAGTATTTCACACCTAAAGATATAAAAATAAATGTTAGGGCCAGCTCACTTTTTCACTGTTCCAACGTTGCTCTTCTGCCATCCTTTGTTTGCATTCCTTTTGCAAATCTTCTATCTGTGCCTGCAACTCCTGAACTTTTGCTGTCATCTCATTTTCACGAGCCTTCAAAATACAAGGAAAAAAATTACTTATACAATTAATCATCCAACCACTCCAAACTAACTACAGTGGAAAGAAAGAAATCACCAAAAGAGTTATGCTATACACCGAAAAAATATGCTTGAAATTCAGGATAAAGGCTACTTACACTACAGGACTACATAAGAGTAAGAAACAAACATAGGGGCTTAACAAGATTTTGCAGGCCTTCGACAATTAAAATTACAGAGTTAGAATTACAGTTTTTTGAAAATTACAAAAAAAGAGCTATTTCTATCGGGCACTAAACCAGCATTCAAGTCTAATCCAGTAAGTGTATTACTGGAGAGACTGTGCTTGCTTATCTGACCTTCCCGCAAGGGACACAAGCTGGCACAGAGTTACTTCCTATACTCTGGAAGCGACAAGGACTTCAGCCCTTTCCTCCCTCACTCTCACAGCCGTTCCTCAAGCAGTTTTCAGCACATTTTCAGAAACAGCAACTTCCCTTTCTCAAGGGTTTGGAGGGCGCTGTGCAGTGTGGAGGAAAGCAGCAGTGGCCAGAATGGTAGGGAGGAGGTGAACTTCTCCTGTATGTTTTCTGACAGTGCAAAACACCTCCTAGTAAGTTAATCCACCCATACGGCACTTTGCAACAAGAAGTATTTTTAAAAATTGTGTCCCCTCTGGCCTTTTTGTGAGACAACACGTTAGGGACCCTACAAACAGCACCCCAACATGCACATCCACACTCCTGAACTAAAATAAAACTCTAGTTTCACTCATGTTAACCAGTCAGGGCAGCAAGCTGCCTGCTCTGCTATGCAGCAGTACTTCAGATGAAATTAGTACAATTCATCAGCTATCCAGAGCATTCAAAATCTCAGGAGTACAAACCACAGTGATACAGAATATCCACCAGAAAAGTAAGTGCAGAACGAGAAAGCTGGTCCAGGCTTAATGGATTTAAGGCACGCCATAAGTAAAAAAATAGTTATTTCCCTGTAAGACCACTTTTTAATGTGTTCCTTGCACCCTACTTCAGCACAAAACACCCTCCTCATGCAGCCCCTCGGCCCAAAAATGACCACCAGAAAGAAACAAAGCAACTCCCCCCACCAAAGCTAGCGAATGGGAAGTCACAGCACCCAAGCAAGCTTTACAGCCTAGAAGCTTTAAGAATATCCATCTTCAACAAAAACCGTGCTCATACATCATGACCTCCAAACAGTATTGTTTTTCATTCACCCACATGCTTTTTCTATACCCTCAGAAACAGATCAACAATTAACCTTTTCTAAGATTTTTTTTATAGATGGTTACACTCCTCTAGTTGAAAACCCTCAACACCTGATATATTCAGTTGCTTCTATTTTCCCTTGCTTGGGGTTTTTTGAGGGAGTGATGGTGGTGGTGGTTGTTCTTTTGGGTTTTTTTTGTTTGGGGTTTGTTGGTTTTTTTTTTACATCAAGAATCTAAAATCTTACAATATCTAGACTACTGTTCACTGAAATAAATCAAAATTGCATGCACATCCTTCTTAGTCATAGAAGGTAGTTAAAATGCAGGAAAGAACTTCAACTCAAAATGATGAATGACACTTCTCTAAAAGCGACCTACCTGTGAGTAATTATTTTTTATAAACCGTTGAACAGAGATTATAATTTAAAATTTGAAATAACTGGAGATCACATGGGGTTCCGATATGCTACACAATCTGTATTTACAGTAAAACCGTGTTGTTCTATACAGCATCTGGCATACTCTGAAAATAAACTGCACGCTATTTGGATTTAATTACAGTTATAGACTAAGACTTCAATAAAGTCATAATTTCCAAAGTCTTAGCCACAAGGCCTATCCTGTATTCACATGGGAGGCATTACAACAAATGAAAGAATACACACTTGAAGTTAGATATTGTATTTTTAGCTCATAGATAGGCTTAAAATAAGCTAGCTTGAGCATATCATTCTATTCTTCTTTAATTATATACTTAAGTTGAAGAAAAAAGACTGAGGCCTCAAATTACAGGCTATGCTGATGTTACAAGTCCTTTAATTAGGGAGACTTTTAATGAAATCTTATGTGATAGAAGTTTTTATGAAAGATAAGAAAACACCAGATAAAGCAAGAGAAGTACCAGAGGAGCAATTCATAAATAAATCATATTAAGTTTAACAGACTTAATGATTCCTGCTCGTCTTTAAGGATACATACTCAAATCAAGTTAGACTAATTTTTAGCATCATTAACCATGTTTAAAATTCAACAAAGAGCTACAAAGCTATATAAGCAAAATTAATTCTTGCAATTGGCATTATTTTTGCTTCAGCTTCTTACTATTTATGACAGAGACAAACCTCTCTGCATAAATGTATTGTGAAATTTCTCAAACCTATCACGAGACAAGTCAGGTATAAGCGAGGTAACAACTGGCAACTTTAGGCTAAACTGAGAAAACCTATACATCTGCTGATGCATCTGTTTCTACTTCCATCACAAATCTCAATGAATACGACATACACTCAATTTAACATAAATATTTCTTAACCTCTGAGATGCTTGCAGTACTTTTTCAGGAAAAAAGGTAACAAATTTGCTAAACTTTTTTTTTTCTTCCCTAAAAAAAAAACCAAAACACTCATACACAAACCATTACCTAAAAAAGAAACAAGTACTCTGAAATCTAAAATATCAAACTCCAACGTATTGCAGTTCCAGGCAACTGTCATTGCCATCACCAATGAGATTCAAAAAGTAACAGTGTTCATGTCCTCCAATTGCACAGAAGTCAAATTAGCCTAAACCTTCACGCTCATAAAGTACAGCATGCACATTTCTGACACACGTACAGACTGAATGCATCAGAAAACAGAGGGGAATTACACCTGCACAACTTCAAATCACAGACCTGTTTCAGCCTGTAAGGTAAGGATCTGAATGGCAACACACTGTACATTCAGGTAAGAGAAACCTAAATCCTCCAGAAATGCAGAATTTAGACCCCTGGTACCAAAAAAAACCCCAACCCTCAACTGATTTATATCATGCAATTTTTCTGAATTAGGAAAAAAAAGAAGCGGAGTCTAAATTTTAAACCCTCCCATCTCTATCCAACTTCTAGCTAGAAGTCCAAAAATCAGAGTGGAACACCAACCTGCCTCCAAGATTAACATTTTCAGTATTAAACACTCAGTCATGCTCAGCACATAGCTCTTTGGGCTGGTAAGTGAGCATAAACAAACAGAAGTTCACTTACATTTATTACTACTTGCTCGAATGATGGGGCATTTTTTTTTTTACTAAATTATTTGTGCAAACAAGACTAAGATTAGCAAAATTAAAGCCTGCATCCCAATATGACGGACAGTCTCTTATCTTTCGTTGCCATACATGTGGGGCTGGGACAACTTACTTGGCTAAAACAGGAGGTAATTACTTACTGGAACATAAAGTATCTTCAGATTGACGTTGGCTGCTAACTTCTGGTTGAAATGTTACTGGGCAAAACTATGTTTATGTGCAAATCTCATGCAGACAAACTGTTCACTTACAAGTAAAAATGAAAGCTTTACTAGCATAAAAACTATGAAAACAGACCACAGCCTGCATAGAACAGAACTTTCAGGGCTATGATGCCAATCTGGACAGAGCATCAGAGAAAGGAGCTAAAGAGCGAGGCTGACCCATAAACTTTGTACTTAAATCCTTAAAAGAAACAACACACCACCACCACAACTCTCATAAAGCTTAAATTTAACTCACTCACCTCCCTCATTATAATCCGGAACACCAGCTGCTCAAGGACATCATGACCTAACCGTACAATTTTTATTGAATGATCAGAGCTGGAGCTTAAATTTTGTATTCTTTCACGTTCATAAAACACAGAAACAAACATTTTAATTGCAAGCTAGGTCATCACACATTTCAAGTGTAATTGAAGCCATAACATCCTTACTAAAAAGAATTACAGTTTTTCTGTCTAGTTGTGCAATGAAAAAAGGGGAAGAGTTATTGTGAAATATATGTGGCCACATCACTCAAAAGATACCTCAAGGATTTCTTCATATTTTTTCACGGTTCTTTTTAGATCGTCATCTTTTTCAGCAATTATTTTATGCAACTGTGTCGTCTCTATGTGATGATTTTCTATCAGTTCAGTTTCCACCTCTTGGGCTTTACCTATCAAAAAAAAAAAGTCAGGCAATATAAAAAAAAGCGTATTTATTTTGTTCCATTATGTCAGAACACTATTAAAAAAAAAAAAGCTTAAAGACAACCGTGGAAGGCATCTACAAGGAAAAGTTGTTAAGAAAATTCGTTTTTCCACACTGTCAGTGATAATTATGTCACTTGATCCTAATATCCATGAAGATTGTTGTCTGCTGTCTGGTATCCGGAGCAATTTCTTCTACCTGATGCTAGAACTTTTCTGTAGAAGTTAAGATCACAACCAACATTTATCAACTAATTTTCTCTCCTAATCTATCTCGCGAAGTGATTGAAACATCTGAAAATCTTCAGAAATTCCTCACATGTAGGGATATGTCCAGTAACTGTGGAGTCAAAAGATACTTTCTGCTCACTTCTCCAACCTCCAACTTACAGTACGGTGGCAAAAGACGGATGGAGGAGTTGAAATATATTGTACTCTAGTTATAAGCACATGGTAGAGCAATCAGACATCGTATCCAGTTGGTACCTGTTAGTGGTTACAGTGAATGAAGTCTGCAAGATGCAGCTGAGAAAATGAAATTCTGATTCACGGATGGATCTAAGTTTCTCCAAAAGGCACTCACCAGTGCCGTATACTCAACAATGGAGCGTTAAACGTTCGTACTGCTGAAGCCAAATAGTATCACAGTGAAAATTTACCAATGTGCTTTCACCTCTAAAAACTTACTCTATTTTTTTTTCTTTATACATTCAACAAAAAGATACCTATTGCTATCATGGGTAACTCGTACCATGACAAACGCAAACAGACAAAGTGCTAGATCAAATATCCATCCTGCGGGGTACGGAAGAGCAGCTACATATGTGTTTTCCTCACTGTGCTACAATTAACAGTTATATATTATTTCCTGAACAAGAGAAGTTCTTTCCTCGAGTTCTCTAGGCAGGCAAAAAACACATGTTGTCTTTATCAGAGTCCCAGGTAAAACCCCTTCCCCAAAACATCTGAAGGTCTGGTTTTCTGGCTGTTTTACCGATTACAGTTATGTTAGTATTTCACTTACTAATTGTCTCTTTTACTGCTGTTTCCAATTCTCTTTCTTTTTGAGCCAGCTGAGTATTGAACTCTCTCATTAACTGTTTTAAGGTGGAGTTGTGCTTTAACTCAATGTCTTCTTGTTCACATCTGTACAAAAATGTCAAAAAAATACAGTAAGGATATAAAATGTTTAAAGAGAGTGCGAGAACAATTTGGCAAGGTAGGAGATCTGCAAATTTCTCCAAAATTATTTTAGAATGGGATAGTTTTGTATTATATGAATTCTATGGGATTCAGTGAGGCTTTTTGTTCCCCTCCTACTGAATTCACCTGGAAGGTGTTTCATTTAAAAAAAACCAAAAAACCCAGAATTGAATCCTTCAAAAGATACAGAGTTTTTGCTGAGGAAGGTGAAGAACTGGAAGCAAAGAAAGTGCCACATGAACGCAGAATTTTCAGGGAATTCTTTGCTTGAGAAACCATTACAGTGCTTAGCAGTATATCATATTTTTGTGCAGTACATATGAACAACTCTTTATATCGTTTGAACATGAAGCTCTCAGTACTAAGTTTTAATAAACTTTATAGAAATTAGAACTGTAGTTTATGTTCCAGCAATGCTGAAAATGACCATCACTAAAACAAATCAAAAGTGGTATTACTTTGCCAAAAGAGGAACCACTTTTCAAACTGATGACTCAAATAATGGTTTATGTGTTCATGAAGTGCTACCTTCAAGTAGCTCTTTTTTTGCTGTTTCCCTACCTCCATTTAGAAAAATGGCAGAAAAATACCAGTCATTATTTCACTGCTACAAACTGAGCTTTAATAAAGTACTCTTGAGGTTTTAGTGGTTAAGGATGAAGCAAAGAAACGGTAACAAGACCAGGAACAAACAATTTACCTGATTTTCTGCTCCATTTCTTCTACGGACTCCTTCTTTACTATGTCAAGCTCCTGCTGATGTTCTTTTCGCAAAGTACGTAAGTCTTTTTGAAGATTATTCACTTCCTTGCGTAGTTTCTGTTTCTCCCTTTCAGTCTCCTCCAATTTAGCCTGCAAATCCTTCTGCTGGTTCTGCATATCACCTAGTAACTTCTGCAGCTCCAAACCAGATTTAGCCTCTTCTTCGGCGTTTTCCTCAAAAGCTTTCAGACTGCCATTTCTTTCATCCAACTGTTGCTGTAAACTTTTTAGCTTATCTTCGTATCTCAAACTCATATCTTCCATCTCAATCTTATGTGCTTCGTCTTCCTTCACTACATTATTTTCCAACTCTTTTATCTTCTGTTCTAAACATTGACTGACTGCCTCCTTTTCCTGCAATTTTTTCTGGAAATCTCCAATTATATTCTCCATATCCAGATGTTTTTGTTCTTTAGCTTTTAATTCTTCCCTACTGTTTGCTAAATCACCACTACAACGAGCATGCTCATCTACTAACAACGAGTATTTTTTTGTTTGCTCCTCAATTTCTTTCTTGAGGCTTTCAGTCTTATTCTGTTCCTCCTGATGGCTCTTCTCAATACGTTCTAGTTTTTTAAGGAGTTCTTCCTGTTTCTTTTGCAGTTCTAGATGAGAGTCATTACTCTCTCGTTCTTTTTCATACTTCTGCAACAGTTCATCCTTCTCAGCTAAGACCTTCTGTAACACGTGCATCTTCTCTTCGTACGTCTGTTGGAGACCCTCAAGGATGTTATTTTTTTCTTGCTCTACAGCAGCTTTCACACTCTCTACTTTTTGCAGCATTTCTTTCTCCAGTTCCGCGGGATCTCTTGTTGATTTAATTTTTTCTTCTAAGGACTCAATTTTGGCCTCTCTCTCCTGCACTTTTTGTTCCAAGTCTCTTAACTGATTTTCTCTGTCTTGCTTAAATCGCTGTTCCTTTTCTTCCATCTGAGACATCAACTGCTTTTTAATAGAACCAATTTTTTGCTCTGCCTTCTTTTTCAGATCTGCCAGCTTCGTGCTGTTCTCTGCATTCAGTCTCTCTTCTAATTCTTTCAGTTCTTCCTCTTTGCTTTTAAGTATCACTGACTTAATTTCATCAAATTCCCTCTCTTTTGCTTCAAGATGAGCTTTTAGTGAACCTATTTGCTTCTCCAGATTAAGCACTTTTTCTTCAGCCTCCTTAAATCTATTGTCCTTTTCAAAAGCCACCTTCTCCGCCTGCTGGAGTTGCCATGCTATCTCTCTTTGCTCTGTGTCTTTTTGTTCATTATACTTTTTAAGTTCCGCCATCAAGGAATCATTTTCTGAAGTTTTCTGAGCAATGTATTCTTCCAGTTCAGCAATTCTCGCTGCTTGTTTTTTTAACTTTGCAGTTAACTCACTTTCTTGTTTTTCCCTCCTGTTTTGCTTTTGTTCCAATTCACTTTTCAAACAGTCGAGATTCTTACTTTGTTTCGCCAGCTGCTCCTTCAATTTATTTAGCTCTTCATCTTTTTTATTGGCTTCAGTACTGCTTAATTCAAGCTTCCTCTGCAAATCTTTAATAGTGTCATGATTTTGTGTAAACCTCGTTTGTGCTTTCACCTTCCACTCTGACAGCTTGGCCGTGCAATGATCTACCTGCTCAAGAGCCGACGCTTTTTCTTGACTCAGCGTCTCAACTCTGGACGATAACTCCTGTACCTGGTTTAACAACTGCGAACGATCCTCTTGATGTTGCTTGCTTAACAGAGATATAGCTGCTTCCTTCTCCGTTAAACTTACCGTGCTTTCAAGTTGAACATTAAGGTCATTAATTGCTTTGTTGAGAGCAGAGATCTCCGATTCTTTTTCCTGGAGTTCCTCCCTCATTGAGGTGACAGCATTGATATTTTCAGATAACTCTTTCCTCAGCTGTGTTATGCAAGTTTCTTTTTCTGACGCTGCTTGCTGCTGATGTCCTCCCTCTTTTTGCAATTGTTCCTTTTCTGTTACAAGTCCTTCAATGTCAGCTTTCATGGACATAATTAAGTTCTCCTTCTCCTGCAGCTGTTGCATTGACTTTTCCAAAGAAGTACTTGCAGCAGAATGATGCTCTGTTACTTCTCTAAGTTGAGCTTCTAGTTCAGTAATCTTACTTGTTTTAATTAATAGTGCTTCTTTAACTTTTGCAGTTTGGCACTCATAATCTGCAATTTTGCATGTTACCTTGCCTATTTTTGCATTACATTTTTCAATTAATTCATCGCTTTTTGTTTGCAATAAAGCTTCAGCATTCTTCCAGTAAGCATCTAATTGGGCCGCAAGTTCTCCTGACTGCCTTTTAAACTCAGTTTCTTTTAGCTGAATTGCCTCTATTTTTTTCTCATAATTTTCATGATCTTTATACTGAGAAGACTGCAGAGTTTGGAGTTTCTCTTCAAGTGTTTTCAGTGTGTCAGCCAGCTCAGCAATTCTGGCTTTGTCCTCTTCTTCAACTGCTTTCTGTTTACCAAGCTGTTCCTGAAGTCCTGACTGCTCTTTCAGGGACTGATTAAGATCACCTTCCAATTTTTCCAACTGTGTTTTCAGGTCACTTTCCTTATTCGACAAAATGTTCACCTCAGCCACTGACTGCCTTAGTTGTTGCTGCAATTCCTTCAGGGACTCCTCCCTTTTCACCTGTTCTTCCTGCAGCCGGGTTATTTCTGTTCTGGAGCCCTCCTTCTCAGCACTGAAGGTGGCAAGTTTCTCTTTCAGGTCTCCAACTTCTTGCTCTTTCTCTTGCAGTTCCATTTCATGTTTTTCTTGGAGCTCTTCAACCTGCTGATGGAGTTTCTTTTCCCAGCTCTGGGTAATTTCTTCCACCTCTCTCCTGTGAGCCTCAGCAAGACTCTCTAGTTGCTCTTTCTGACTAGACTCCAGTTTTGACACGGTGTCATCGATTCCAGCTGAGCTGGCATGTGCCATTTCCAACATTTTAGCACTGAATTCACTCTCTCTCTGACTGAACTCCAACTGCTTCTTTTCAAGCTCTTTTTTTAGGTTAGCTTCCTGCTCAGCAAGTTTCTTTTTGAAAGTTTCATGCATATCTTTTGATTTCTGCTTCATTTTCTCCATTTTGTTCTCCTGACGTTTCAGTTTACTTTCATACTCTCCTTGTAAAGAACTAACTCTCTCCTCTGCAGCTAACAGTTTCTGCTTAAGCTCTTCCACTTGCTTGTTCTGTAACTTCTTCACATGTTCAATTTCGTTTTCCTTCTCAGTTAGACTTCTCCTCCTCTCATCAGCCTCTCTTTGTAGATCGTTCAGTTGACATTCGTATTGTTGTGTTAGAGAGGTTACTTTTTGTGTATTTTCATTGCCTTGCTCTTGCAAACGCTGCTTCAGGTCATGTACCTGAGAGATGTATGCCTCTAACTCCTTCTTGACTTCATTCAGCTGGGATTCAGCTCTTCCTAGCTGCTCACTAAGTTGCAATTTTTCACCTTCAAGATCTGTCAGCTTCTGCTGCAGCTTTGCTAACTCGTCTTCATAAATCTTTATCTGCTCGTTAGAAGTACTCCGATGAGACTCTGAAAGCTCCTCTAGCTTTGCAGACACCTGGACAAGTTCAGCTTCAGATCTTTCTGCAGATTCCTTTAGTTTCTGTTCACGTGCTTGTAGTTCCTCCAGATGTCTGTCCTTCTCCTCCAATGACTGCTTGAGTTTGTTGAGTTCCTCTTTAAGTACCTTCTCAACACCTTGAATAGACATTTGGTGCTCTTTTAACATTGTTTCAACCTCTTCCTTGTGCCGTTTCCTCTCTTCCTCCAACTGTCCTCTGAATTCTTGCTTTGCTTCACACACTTTACTATTCAATTCTGAGAGCTCTTGTTCTAAATCGTGACGTATTTTTAGTGCTTCTGATAGCTCAGAAGACAGTGCTTCTAATTCTGTTTGCTTCACATCAAGTTTTTCCAATGTTTTTTCATTCATCTCTTCTATGTGTGCATGGAAAACTGTTTCTTTCTCTTTCACAATTGCAGCTATCTCTTGTTCTTGTTTCTCTCTCATTTTTTCTATTTCAGTTACTTGCTGTTGTGTTAAGATTTGAATTTTTTCTGTCCAAAGCTCTTCCTGCTGCTGTTTCACATTCTCCAATTCTTTCTCGTGTTTTTCAACTATATCACTGATTTCTTTATTGTGCTGCTTTTTTTCAGACTCCATCAGAGTCCTTAATTCCTCTGATTGCTTTCTGTCATCTTGCGAGTACTTTGCAAGAGAGCTTTCCAGTTCAAGAATTCTCTGTTAAGAGAATACAGTTTAAAAGAATATGAATAGCCAAAAGGTAACAACTTGAGTAAGTTTTTTAAAAAAAATCTCACCAGGCTCACATAACTACAAGTCACTTATTCCATTATTTTTAGTAATAACTTCTCTGCAAGCATTTCATTCACATACTTTGTTCTCAACTTTGCTTCCATTATGGTTAGTTATTTAATAAAAATTTTTCTATTTCACTGCAGTGAAAATACACACAATAAAAACTTGGAAAGAATTTAACTAATTCAAATAAAATAACTCACTTCAAATTTATGAGGGATTTATTCACATTTTCTTATTGACCTAAAGTATCTACACATAGGATGAAAGACATTGTGAGTCTACACAAGTATTATGGAGCTTTGTACATATCTACTGATTTATCCTAATTCCACCTCTCATGGAAATGCTGCTGTAAACTTAAAATGCTTCTATAGGCAAAACTTCCAAACTAGTATTTGAGAGTGGTGGAATAATGTACAAACTCGTATTAGCAGATAATACAATCTTATCTATTACATAAAGCAAAGCACACTTCAACAATTTAAGCAAATTTTTCACTTACTCAAGTATCTTTCTAAGTGTTTGTATGGTAGCAGTACCCAGAAGTCAAACAGTTTAAAGCTTAACTCTCCTGTATAACATACAGAAGAATTATTTAATATTCCATGCCATGGCATAAAGTGAATATATTTCTATATTTTGCCATCTAATCTTGTAAAAAAACTAGGGGCTGAAGCATACCATGGCAGTACCTTAAATTTCTGTCACTACAGGAAGCATTGTGAGATTAAAACCACCCAATCACAATAAATCCACAATAAAGTATTTGTAAACTTGTCACAGTTAAATACATACTGAAAGGAATTCTTGTAAACATTTATACTTTTGGAAACTTCACTCACAGTTCTAGAAGTCTCTACTTCTTGATGCATCTTCTGAACTTTCTTGTCACACTCTGACTGTATTGCTTTCTTCTGCAGCTCCAATTCTTCTAAGGCTAGGGATTCTTGCTGCTTTTGCTCTTGAAGGGTTTTTAAACACTCGCTCTGCTTTTTTTCCTGTATCCAAAATTATGATTAAAACAATAAATATAGTCATCACACATTCAAAAACAGTATAGTAGGATATTTACAAACCAGTTACTAGGAGTCATACACTAATCACCTGTACTTTCTACACACACACATAGTTTGTATTTAATCTGTGAAAATTAAGTTGTTCTAAATCACTTCCATTATCTTTTCTCAGGAACCATTTGTCTTCTACTTCTCCTTGTATAAAAAACATAATGCAATCCTGCCTTTCATTTTGGTTTGTTTACCACAATTAATTGAGAGGAACACCTTAAAGGAATAAAGGTCTGTCCTCACTTGATTCCACTGCTGATGTATTTCTAAATAACCTGAGAAACAGGTAGAAAAATATAGTCAGGAAGAGACTCTGAACATCCCTCAGTCCTAATCACCGACCATCACGGAAGAGCACAAAAGAGAATCTACTACTTGTTAGGTAAAATTACGTGATGATCTAAAGCAGATTACAGCTTATGAAGAAGAGCAAAGAATCCCAATGATTCCTCCCAGCCCGACCTAGAAGAAAAATATTTTCTGAGGTCAAACACTATGAACGGTTAACCAAGTTCACGTGACACAATGAGACATAATGATACCAACACTTTTCAGATAACTGCCTCATTCTTTGTACCTCTTTTACTCTAGCTGCTGTGGCTAATTGTCAATGATCCAGAGGAATAAATTTTTAAAAAGTCTAAGAGAGTTTTCAAAAAAAGAAGTCTTTCCCACAACATGCAGCTGGTAGCGAGCAGTGATAATGATTAATTGTCATTATTCAGTCTGGTTCATTGCAGCAGCTTTCTTTTCATGCTGCTGAAATCTCTGAGCCATTGGACTTTTGGAGGACACTCCTATCTTTGAGCACAGAAGGACTCTCACTGCAGAATAGGATGAGATTAACACTTCTAGTCCCACCTCACGCTTGGAGAAATGTCTTTCTACACATTTTAGGCATACTTACAAGAGCTGCCTTCATCTTCTCTTGGAATGCCTTTTCTTGGGCCTGCAATCTCTCCTTTAGCTCCTCATCTTTGGTAGCCATTTCTTTTTTATGGAGTTTTTCTAATTCAGCAACACGCTCCTCTGAAGACTTCTGTGAATCAAAGTCAGAAAAAAATAATTTCAAATATCAAATAACAAAACACCTAGTACTATTTCTTAATAAGAACAGCAGTGCAGAGAGAGGAAACCAGAACCATCTCTTTGCTCCCTTTGAATAAGTAACAACAGTGCACTTAATATTCAACCCTGACATTTCTTATTTGCAAGCTTGAAGTTATCCATCCTCCCTCTCAAGACTCTCACAGTTCTACTTAAAGAAATACCACATTTTCTAAAGACTCTTCTACCAAGGTGAACTTAGTGTTTTCAATTTCAGTTCAAATGTGACAATAAATCAGAAAAGGAACTTCTGTCTGTAGCCTTCCCTTTATTCTTATTATTTCATGAGCCAGAAAGTCAAGTGGTGATACTCTACATAGACATCTATCTATGACCTACATACTTGCTTTATTTAAAAATCATGTAATGCAAGCCAGTCATCCCCCTAAAGCATCAGTGTATTCTTTTACAAAAATTCATAACATAACAAATGTCAACACAACAACTGCAATTTACAGGTGTTCAAATCTATAGCTCTGCAAGGCACATGCAGTACTCCTGCAATTCCTATCCGAGTAAGTCAGATGAAGCAAATTTTAGCAATTCTTAACTGGAAAAGGCAACAAGTTCTTAAATGTTTACACATACTGGACTAGAATAATCACTAAAAGTACTTAGTATTAAAACCCCAAATCCTGGTGATGTGTGAGCTGGCTGCCATTAATTTCTTCTTCTTGACTCCCTTTAAAGTCTCAAGAGTACTTCCTTCTAGTAAATAATTTTAGTAAATAGTGTGAAGCAGAGTGTCATACTATTCATTTTTACATGCCTCTAATGTACTGGTTTTAAACTGCTGGGGGGGGATCTATATGGGGAGTTTTCTATTTTGCCTTAAGTAAATCTTGAATCCCAGAAATTAATGTTTATAGAATTCATTAAATAGCAAAAATTTTATAACAAAGTGCTGATATACTAATGCATTTTACAACTATAGTTTAACTGTAATTGAATGATCAGATTAAAAGCCAATAATACAGGGTGAGTTTCAGCTTTTACCTTCATAATCTCAACCACCTCTTGTTTCACTCTGGTTAACTCCCGTTGAAGATTTACCCTCTCTTCCTCACTTGCCTTTTCTACTGCTTTGATTTTTTCATCCATTTCTGCCTGCAATTTTTTCCGGGCTTCCTCTGTCTTTTGGGCCATACTCAGAGCCCTCTCAAGCTCTTCAAAAGCTGTAAAGAAAAAAAAAGTATACGATAGTTGAGAAATATCTATCTCCCTTGATAGCAGAACAGCATTCTCAGTAACTGTAAATGACACAAGTAACAGAAGAATGAACTTAGGAATCCATCAAGAACTCACATGGGCTTATTACCTAGAAAGGAAAAAGAACTGACAAATAGCTGTGAACGTCTTCCAATACATTCTGTAGCTTTGATTTCTTCCCCTAAAAATCACTATATAATACATAAACCATACAAATAAACTATGGCTCCTCTTCTGGCTGTATGTGCTGAACAACTTTGAAGAGTAGAAAAAAAAAAAGCTGCATGAAAAAAAGGCAATTCACAAGTTGTTCTTCCACTAAAACAAGCAGACGCAAGCATAAACCAGCAATAACTGCGATGCAAGTCAGTTTTTACTGAATCATGAAAGAATTCTTCCTGAATAGAACACCAAAGTATAATACCAGGCCACTTTATTTAGCTAAGAATTGTTCCTTTCAAACTGTGTAACCTAGATCACCTTCCCTTTAAACTGGGGGTTTGGTGGGGTCTATACAGATGGCTTTGAATTGCATTGTTTCACTATTTACTTTTAATGTAAACTACTATTGATGCTATTCAGAGATACTGGGAAAACACTTGTGTGTTATGAAAATTGTTCTGTGCTTCTAAACTTTGCAAATAAAATGTAAGAAAAAATATTAAGATTTTCTCCCAGAAAACTTGAATATCTATTTTTCTAAAGAACATTCAAGCTGCAGTGACGAAACATATTTACATTTGCAGAAGACGCACAAGTCTGCCGAAACACATTTTAATTTACAAATTGGAAGTAGTAATTCCACAGCTTCTTCCCATGCCAAGGAGATGTATTCTAACACACTTTATTCACCTCATAGATAATTACTTAGATATAAAGAGAGAGCAAATAAATTCCTGTGTTGTTAGCTGGTTTACTAATATTATTATTGTTATTCAACACCAGCATCCGAGTTCCTCACTGAAACCGATGGTAGAACCTATACAGAATGACACAAGACTAGAATTTGATCATAATTAGGGAAATCTCTTTTCCCGAATAGATCATGAATGTGGAAAACCTCTGTGGTATATCAAAGGAAAATTCGATCTCAGAACAGTCTACTAGACAGTTATTTTTTTGCAGAAGAGAACGTTGGCAAAACACCTCTGTAAAATTCAAAATCACCGTGCCAATATCAAGAATGTAATTTGTCAGAGCACAGAAAACCTACAAATGTATTATTCTACTATACCACCATACACTCGACTAACTGGATACTATCCTGGGAGCAGACAGAACAAAATAATTTTTAAAGTGTTATGTAGCACACTAAGCTTTCTTTCGCTTAGTTCTATCCCATATAGAACATCAGAACAGACACACACATATCTCTAGTTTCCTTGATTCACCATTACTTAGTAGGCATTCACAGCAATTCTCATAATCCTTGGGTTTTTTTGAAGCTATCTTTAATAACATTCAGGCATGAGTCTGAGAAGTGAATAATAATTTCCATTCCACGTCTTCTGATAACATTCAAAACTGAAGCTTTTAATCACAATCTATACTTCTGAGGCAATGCTGCAAATACGTTTGAGTAACTTCATTCCATAAAATTGCATTCATCCAAATTCTGACCTTTTCCATAATTTTATTCTGCTTTCTGAGGATGCCCTTCTCTGACCACTCACAAGAACAATCATATTTAATGCAAAACAGGGTTGTTATTGACCCTGGCAATACCAAAGCACATCACTGTATCCACTTTCTCACTCCTGGATCTACTTAAATAATAAATACTAAAGCTCATCATAAAAAAATCAAGAGCACTACAGATTATTTCAAACAGCAAAAAAGTCTAAAACATAATGCAAGCATGCAGGAGGCTTGTAGCTCCTTACTTTCCAAGCACAGTTGTTCACAGTCCCCACCCAGGCGCTGGGCACCTGGGACCCACAGGACTGAAGTCCTCCCCCCTCACCACTGCGGGCACACCTTGGTTCTGAGCACAGCCTGTGCAGGTGCGTTTGGAGAATGAATGGCACTGGATCCCCTGATGCTCCTCTCAGCCCTAACAAAAGCACGCACAGCCAGTAAAATTGGCCAAGTCCTTCGGTATTACAGCATCATAAATGTTTTGGTTTTATTTTTTTAAATAAAAAAACCCAACCCTACAGACCTTTACAAAGTATAGCTTGAAAATAAAGCTTGCAAGCAAAAGATTAAGTTATTTCACTTTTCCATACACGTTTTCTGATTCTTGTTCTTCACAACATATACTTCATTTTCATTTGAGAAACCTGTTATTTCTGCAAAAGGAAAGAGAACGCATTTGCCGCAGCCCACGAATCTGCCAAGGAGAAAATCCAGGTTCACGCTAGGACTGACTACTGGTATGGAGCAGCAGAGCATCATGCAGGACTGCGGCTGCGTCGCCGTCATCGCAAGCAGGGTGCCAACACAAAAGCTAGACAAAAGCCAAGGGGGTATGAACGCACAAAGAGGCAACACTTCACACAAACACACTTAGCTCTCTAAAAGTTAAATTATACGCATCTCAGGCACTTTTTGCACTTTAGCAAAACAGAACATTTTTATTCAAAAGTAGTTAATACTAGTGTAGCATGACACAAAGGAGTTTCAAATCAGCAGAGGGCTAAACCATCATCAAGTATACAGAACACCATCTAAATTATTATTATCATTATTAATCTATGGGAGATTTTAATTCTATTGTGGATAAAAAGCCTGGAATAAGAGTCCGTATTTTTATCCAAATACCTCTGTTCTGAATGCACAGAGTAAGGCACTGGCTGCGTTCTCCCACAGACAGCCGAGCTACTGTTGAGCGAAGATCTTTTAACCAAGGCATGGTTCAGCGAAGTCCCACAAGGGCACAGTGGCAAATCAGACACAGTAACAAGCACACCAACAGCGTCTCAGGTGAGTCTTGCAAAATCTCATTCATGTGACCAAGCCAGACAAACCAGAAACCTCCCTGTGCAGTATATAAATTACAGAAAAAGTGCCCGAGCAGAGTTTAAGAAGTGTAAGGTTGCAAAATTGATTTTATAAAGCACTTGCTAAATAGTTGACTGCTTTTCACACACTACTCCAAAGCACCAGTCTCAGTTCACAGAATGGTTTGGCTTGGAAGGGACCTTTAGAGGCCGTCTAGCCCAACCCCTCCGCAATAAACAGGGACATCTTCAACTAGATGAGGTCACTCAGAGCCCCATCCAACCTGACCTTGAATGTTTCCAGGGATGGGGCATCGACATCAACCTCTAGGCAACCTGTTGCAGGGTTTTATCACCCTCACTATAAAAAATTTCTTCCTTATATCCAGTCTAAATCTACCCTTTTTTAGTTTAAAACCATTGCACCTTGTCCCATCGTTACAGGCCCTGTTAAAATGCTTGTCCCCATCTTTCCTGGAAGCCCCCTCTAAGCACTGAAAGGCTGCAATAAGGTGTCCAGGGAGTTCCCTTCGCCTTGCCTCTCCCACCCAGTGTAACACCAGCACCTACTAGCAAGACTTCTTGCTTACTCTCCCAGCACTGCAGACGTGTTATCTTCAACTGCAGTGCCATCTACTGCTGAAAATTGCGAAGAAAGCACTAAACAAGATGGCAAAGGAGCGATTTGCACGTTTTCCTACTGAAGGCTGAGAGCAGGCATCTTGTCAAAGTTTGAGAAACAAAGGCTGAGTTCATTTCCCATATTGGATTTATGCATCTAGGCGGGATTTTAAATGCACAGTCCAAGTCTTTGTTCCTCCGCAGAAAGGTGCAAAGCATACGTTAATTCAGTTTGCAAAAGAAATGACATGTACAAAGAATGACAAAACAAAATGAATTTGCTTTCTAAAGACTTTTTTTTTGTTTACTGTACAGAATACAAGTCATTAATCCGCATCCTGAAAAGTCAGAAAGGGCTTATGCCAAGTAGTCTCAGGAGAAACAAACTTCAGTTCACCAGTAAATTTATAAATACGATAAATAGCTTTCTTGAAGTAAAACATAAATAATCTATGTACATTGCAAAGCATTTAAAAAAATCAGTTACAGTTACTCTGAGTAAAAGTGCCTGAGAAGCACAGAATTTACTTTTTAGAGCCCAGTTCAAGCGCTCGATGTGTGATGTAAGAAAAAAGAGCCCTTACCCCAGTCCTGTTCATACAAGGCTTGGGAAAGGCACCATGATTCACTTATTGGCATGTGTGGATGCACAAAAACAAGATGCTCTGTGAGATTTCAACATAATGTACCTCTAACCACAAAAAAAATGAACTTCAACTGGGGAGACCAAGTTACAGTTTACACAACAGGCACAAAATAAGCATACATATCTTTTCACTATTTCGGTACACACAAATGCGTTAACATTAAATCACAAACACTGAAGCATTTTACTAAAGTCACTGAATTACAAAGGGTAAAGCCAGATGTATAACTCCAGGCAAGTTAAAAACATGAAGTGGAAAAATATACCACTTTTCAACCTACAATATAGGACTATGAAAGTAAATACCAACTGTAAGTGTATTCTGCTTATCCTTAATTCTGCCGTAACATAAATGAAATTAACATTTCTACAAACACAATATTCCATTAAGTCAATTCTTCACTAAATCATGATTTAGAAAAAAAGAGAAGTCTAGAATTTAAAGTCATCTCACATTCACTACCCAAGAAACAGGACTTGAAACACGTTGAGCTCAAACACACAAAACTGCCAAATTCTTAAAACTGGTACAACTCGAAGGTTGTGACCCATAAGTAATTTCGGGATCTCCAAATCCTGACGGTGATTTTCTTAAATTAGTTCAACTGTATTGAACTACACTTCCTTTGTACGTCACAACATTTTGAACGCATAAAGCCAAGGAAGCAATAGGAAAACCTAATAAAGGTCACCTTGCAATTACGCCTATCTTAGGAGTGGTATTAACTAATTTTGCAAGGGTTCCAACATTTATATATGCACACTTAACAGAGTAAAAACCAAATGCACTCAAAGTGGATGCTTACGCACCATAGAAGTTACCAAAAGTACTTTAAAATTTGATTTTAAAGGAGAGCATCTTCAACACACAAATCTCCCCCTAGAAAAGTGCACTGTACTCAACACATTATTTCCAAGTGAAATTACTTCTCACTACAATAGTTAAGTTTTCCAGGTATCCAGAGCATCATCGCTAACCCATTTTCAGCTTCAGGCTATGCTAACCTGAGGAAATTAATGTATTAACCAGAGCGTGTAGATGTTAGTTCATAATTAAGAGGTCTCTACCACTTCAGAAAATGCTGTTTTTCAAACAACTATGACAATAACTTTGTGTCTACATAAGTATTAAAATGTTCTTCAGCTTTTTTCTTTCAATCATGAAGAAAAGCTTCTTAATCTCCAAGAACTGAACAAAATCCAACTTTAGCAAGACTGACCTCCGACATGTGAATTTCCAGAGCTAAAAAGACACATGCAACCTAGAAGGGTAGGAGAGGAGGCCCCCTCATCAAAATGTTTGTTACTTTCACAAGATGGACATTCAAGCTGCTTTTCTGTATTACAGCAGAGCAATCTACCCAAACTAATCTTTAAAATTGAAAGTTCTGAGCTAAATCTATGCAGATTTAAAACAAACCCCTACAAACTGTATTGTTTGAACACCTATCGCTTTTTAGAGAAAGAAAATATGCATAATGTTTTAAGCAAGCTAACCACATCTGAAATTCTGCCAAAAGAGTGAACTCCTTTGCTCTCATAGGCATCTAAACTAAATTATTCTAAAAGAATTTTGATACACATAGTGCAAAACAATTTCACTGTTTTTTTAGGTGGGGTGGATTATCTTTTCACTTGGTTTCCAGCAAAAGAACTGCAAGGACACATGACTAATGTTACCTAATTTTCATCAAAAGCACGTTACAGCACCTAATAGTTATACAACCCATAGGTCCCAAGCCTGAAGAGAGGAATCGTCACTGCTGTTTCACTAAAAAGAAATCGGAAATGCTTCCACTACAATTATTGAAAGAAAATGCTTATTATGGTTGTAACACAACCTATTTTTTCCCAAGCTCTTACACACTCACTGCGATGTTTTCTACGTAAAATACTCCTGGCATTATAATGATAATTTACATATAGTCGTAAGTTTCCCTCCTGAAGCTATACCAGCACAAAGCTCTATCAATCTTTTCTCTTAATAATGGGAAAAGTACAGCTGCACTTCAGCAGTTTCCTTCCTAACTCCAACTGATAACAGAGACAAACCGGTCAAAAAAGTCCCTAAATTCTGCCAACCAGAAGTGAAGTCAGTAATGACGCTAGCAGGGGTGATATGCGGAACATTAGGAAAAAGAGCATCTCTTACTCTCCATTCCAAACAACAACTGACGAAAGACAGAAAGAAAGCAAAAAGACCATGCTGAAGCTTTCTCATGTTTAAACGTGAAAGTTAATAATCTCCAGAGTTTCTTACCAGCTCTTTCAGATTTTTCTTTCTGTTCTTTTAATTCCTCGCCTTTTGTAGTTATTTGTTTGATCTGAGCACGCAGTTGGGCTATCTCCTCCTCCTTCATTTCCAATGTTTCATGCATTTGTCGCTTTGTCTCTGCAATTACCATGCCCTATGGAAAAGGTCCTTGTGATAAAAAGCTAGCAAATAAATAAAACATATAGCTAAAACAATTTCAAGCCAGGACACAATCCTTGTCAGGAACAAACTTTAGTCTATTACTACAAGACCAGAGATCATGGTATTTTTCTATGTCAGTGAACAGCAAATGCTAAACAAAAAAAAAAAAAAAAGAGAAGATAAGGAAAGGGATTACTTTGAAGAGTAGCCAAAATTTATCTGGTGGTGAAAAGAACTTCTCCAGCACCTAAGGACCAGATCAGAAAACTTACTCCTTCTGGTACAGATACTTTTCTTTGAAATATACATTCTGTAAACAAACCAAAACTAAAAGCATAGTAGTGTGCGTGCTTACTAATTACACCAACAGAATCAAGACTGTGATAAAACGTAAAAAAACAAACAACTTTAAGGAACAAAAAACTGAGAAACTACAGTTACTTTTCCTTCATTGGTCATTTTTTAATTCAATTACATTGTATCTCATCTACATTGCTGTTTGGGGGGAACTTGGTTTTTGGGGCATTTGGGGGGCTGTTTTTGGGTGGTTTTTTTTTTGGTTTTTTTTTTTTTGTTGTTGTTGTTTTTTTAAAGCTGACATTGAGGAGTGTGTTCAGCATAATTACTCCACCCAAAATAACATCACCCTGCAGTATTAAGTATAACCTAACAGACAAATACCCTAAAGTATCTATACAATAAAATTCTCAGGTAGCTTAAATTATTTGCTGGTTAAAACACAAACTACACCACATCAGATGACTAAGAACAGCTCCTAATACCAACAAGCCAGATGTTTTAAGTTTTAAACAATCTTATTCCAAAACTACACAGAGTTTAAAGAACTTTTTTTTGTTTACCTTGTCTTGTTCTAGCTGCTCAATTAAATTCTTTGCATCACGCAGCTGCGTAATCAGTTTAGTCTTCTCAGCCATGTGAAGGTCCTAAAAAAAAACCCCCAACCACAAGTCCAAAGCATTGTCATCTGTAATAGAATACCTTCTTCTGACACACATCTTAGGTTTTGCTCTTTGAAAGAATCATTCGTAGACTGGCACATGACCGACAAGGCTGTCATTACATCAAAAATATGAAACAGGCTAGAAACGAGACCCTGCACTACACCTTGGAGGAAGAGCACAGAACAGAATCCAGGGAAAGGGAAGTAGGCAGCTTTACTTTTAAATCTCCCAGTGACCGGCTGCCTCGTGGCTTCCATACCAATTCAGTTATCTGCAGGCTTTGTTACAGTCTCCACAGGTTCTCTCATCGTTGTGAGCTACTACCGTAAAATGGGCAAGAAACATGCCTAAGGCACCTGCTCTATTACCTGAATCTTGGCTTACAAGAGGATCTCAGTAACTCAATACTACAATTGCTCATCACTGGCCTTGCTCTGGAAAAGGTCCTTAAAATACGTCAGTCTTTCAGAGCTCTTTCAAACTCGGCTGGTGCTCAGAGACCAAGACAGAGAAGAGGATCTGATCTCCTAAAGTAGAGTACAGCTGTATTTCTCACACTTTCATGCTTCCATTACTATCAGCCACCTTACTTTTATTCCACACTTGGCATTAACGGCCTTACAAGGAAAACTCAGCAAAATATGAATTTAGCTTTGGGGCTTCACTTCTGTTATCCTCACCATACTGTGCTCCCCACTGCCCTGCCCCTCTGTTTTCTGTTTGTTTACATAACTGATGCCTCCTCCACTATGTCTTAAAGGTTTAGCTCTGCTCCACTTCTCTCACTTTACCTCCTGTCTTCTGTGCTAGGACAGTCTTTTCCCCACCCTGACTTCCCGCAGCTGCTCTATTTCTGATACCGTTTTCATGGTTATTCATACAGGAAGGTTTCATATCCTTCTTTACAGCTTTTTGAGTAATTGCTCGATGTGCTCATTCCAGGTGGGTTTTATACCTTTAACTCCAGAAAGTACAGCGACCGTTTTTTAATGGTCTACTAATAAATTTTGGAAATGCTAGAGTTCTTACTGTGTTTTAGTAGCTACCCACGAAGTTAAGAGCATTACCCATACCTTCATTTTCTCCAGTTCCTGAAGCCTCTCTTCTAACTGTTCTTGAAGTGCTTCTTTCTCATTGGTTAACTGGGCGGAGCGCTCCTTATGTGACCGAATCATCTCCTTACAACGTTGCAGCAAGTTCTCTTGGCGCTTCACCCTCTGATTAAGAGTTTCCAGTGTTTTAGCAGAATCTTCATTGCCCTCTACAAGACAACATACCAACATTATCATATACATGCTGTTTCCAAAATGTAGATGTACATTCATCATTCACCTTGTGGGTGACTCTCAGCTCTCTAAAGAAAACTGTGCAAAGTCTGCAAAACTTCCTAGCAACTACTACAACTGCCAGAAACATGGCACACATACACAGAATAGCAAATGCAGTCTTTCACCCCAAATTAACTTACAAAACTCCAGTTACTATACAGGCTTCAAAACCAAGCTATTATTCAACAAAGGTCTTCTACGCAATTAAAAAGTTCTCATGAGTTATCAACCTGCCTGCTGCTACTAACAGAATATTCGCAAGCAGGAAAAAACGTGAAGCAAAGCAAACCACATCTCTCAACTGCCAAGCACACAGATTCCTGCTTTTACGGGGCTGAGTATGACATTAATTCTAAACTATCCAGGTTGGCAATACTGCATTCAGCAGGATAAAGGCCAAGTTCAGCATCTTTCCGAGCTATACTCCTCTCTGTGTAACTGGCACATGAGTAATATTTTACGGTGTGATCTGCTCTGATGCTCTGGAGGCTGTAAGAGTGCCTGGCATGAAAACAGGATCAGACAAATTCATAAAGGTTCAGTTCACGACCATAGGTCTTACAGACTATAGTCCAGAAGCAGACTCCAGCACAGGAAACATCCTGAACTTCGATTCCTGGGGACTGGATACTCAGGTAATTTCCTAATCACTACAAAAGACATGATGCTGGATAAGAAAATCTCTGATCTAACCCTTCCTATTATTCAAACATATGAAAATTATGGTAGGTGCTGAACAAAGATCATTTCAAGATGCACGTTCACCTCTGTCTGAGCTCTACCTTTTATGAAGGATACCAATGAAAGACTGAATGACACTTCCATTATATATCGGCATTATAATGTCCCTTGCATGTCCCTTGCTCAGTAATCAAATATACACAATACCAGGAGTCCCATAACTCAAATAATCTCTTGGTATGAGGAACATTTAGATTATTCAATAGCCTGAATATCAAAATTCATCTTTACTTTTCCCTGAGAAACAAAGAAAAAAGAAAAAAAAAAATAGAGATAGACGAGCAACTGGTCTCCTCTCTAAAGTCCAGCGATAGGTCCTTGCTTATGGGCAACAGAATCTCTTAATCATATTACACAGGGATAGGAACAACCCCTAAAGCAAAAGCAATACTTAGAACACTATCATCATTATTGACAAAGACAAGATGTATCACATTTGAATTCTTATGGAAACTAAGCATCTTAGAAGGGTTATCCTGCCCTCTAGCTGCCACGTTATTTTCGAAACTATTCTCTCTTTCCAGAAAATATAACTTTTACTATGACATGTTGAGCCCTAAGTATTGTTACTCCATCATAAATCAAAGCAGGCTTGTTCCCTAAAATTCAAAATCTCTTGAAAGAGCTGCAATACCTACCATTGCTTCCTGGTTCCACAGTATCTTCTGTACTGATTTCTTTTGTTGGACTTTGAACTTGGGGTTCAGATTGGACATTTGGATCAGGCAATTCAGTGCCTGTCTGACCATTGTGTAACCTCTGTTTTAGCAACGATACCTAAACAAAACGTTTTTTGTTAAAGAAACACACGGATTCTATGTAGATCATGTTTTCATCTTCAAAACTAGAGAGAGTTAAATAGAATTGATATCAACAAGTAGGCAATGGAAGAATCTAATTTATTTTAGCATTTGTTAAAATCAGAATTATGTTTCCAATTAACAAAAATAGTATCATTATGAGTGGAGAAACAAACACCAATTAAACAAAGCCCATAAATGTTGCCAAAGCAATTTTAGCTCTAACATCTGCTAATGTTACGGTCTTGATAACAAAGACATTACAAAGATATTTAAGCACAGACCAAACAATCATATTTAACCTGAGTGAGATTTTACAAAGGTATTCTCTACCATGAAGATGCACTTCATTTCTAGTTAATCACAAATTCTCAAGAAGTTTTACAACCTAGCAGCAATTACAATAAAACATGCACATGTATTATAGGAAATAATTAGTTTTTCAAGAAATAAAAAGTGTAGAAAAAGCAGTTTTGAAGGGCATCTGTTGGGTAAGGTGTCTTACCTGAGTTTGCAGGACACTAATAAGTTGATCCTTTTCTTCTAAGGAAGCATCAAATTCCTCTTGGAGATGTTTCTTAGCTTGTTGATCCATCTGGAGCTCCTGAGAATCACAAACAAATATGTCTCAAATGAAAACTGAAATATGAATTTAAAAGGCTTATCAAAACATTATGAAATAATATTAAAAATACCTCTTCACAGTCATGACCCCAGAACACAACCGTAAAGTGGACATTTCTTTTACTGTACAACATTCCACACAACATAAGAAGAACATCCCATTCTAATACCAGCATTAAAACAGAAAGAGTCTAGATGTGATGCAAAAGATTATCAAGGATTCTTTCTTCCTAAAAATAAATTTGGGCAGGGATCACTTCAAGCCTGCTCCTGAAAACTGTTTTTCATGCACATGTTTCTCCTGGAAGTTGAAGACTGCACTTTGGTAAACCAGATTCTTCATTTAGCCAACACATTAAGTCAACATAAACAGCAGAAATGTAAATTTCTCTTACACTCGTTCAGCAGGCTAGCATTCTAATACAACAAATGCCATTTATAAGAGCAGAAAGTTTTTTATTCCTCAAACGTGTCTCAAATGAGCAAGCCAGAGAATGCCAAAGAACTTAACTATGTGGCTTTACTTCGTCCTTACTTGCATTCATTTGGCTGAACACCTTTAGAAACTTGTAGATGTTGTCTAAACACATTAGTAGGATCTACATAATCTTATTAAATACTGCCTTAGGGAGGTTTCTTTTCTTTAATTCCTATGCTTGTAAAGTTTAAATATTTTAATTTCTTTAATTATTGTTCCAATAGAAAATAAATGTACTTAAATTAATCCACACCTAATTGCTTATTAAGAGAAGCAGAACCATACATATTTCATGCTTGCACTGTAAGTAATTTCCCAAACTTGCGGGGTTTTTAATTTTTTTTTTTATTTATATATTTACTTCATCCGTATAGATCTTCCCAGTGATTTACCCCAGGAAACTAATGCTTCTATGACCATTATTCTTGCAAAGATCGCTTATATAGAAACAAGCACCACCCACAAACATGGATTCTGTTAGCCAGGCAAAGACAGAGGACAACAGAAAGGAAGGATGAAATAGCAAACAGGAGACAAAACACAGGGCACCGGATGCTTCCTGCGTTGCTTTCCTCCAACTCCAAATCTTGCTTTTGTGCTCTCCTGCTGCCTATCCCTTACCTCCAAGAGTGAATCCTGGCTGCTGTAGCTGAGCCCGATACCAGCTCTGAGAACCGCAGCTGTGTGAACTGAGCCTGCCCAGCCACACATAGGCAGGAGAGCGCTGGAAGGAACCAGTGGGAAAACTATTTCTCTCTTTTTCCAAATAACTACATCCATTTTTAACCCCTGCATAGATTCAGGTTCTCAGTTGCTACTGATCACACTTCTGCCTTGTGCTTTGGAGCTTTAGGAGCAACTGCTCCCAAGCAAAGCAAAGCAGCTCAGTGCAAGCACAAGTGACAACAAGATTTACTGAAACCAACACAGCAATAGTCCTCTTTGGATCCCAAAGTCCCTTCTGATCCTTGTCTGAGAAGGAGAACACTGAGGTCTGCTTGAAGATTGCTGTTGAGGAATTACACTTAACAGGAACAAACTAATGTAAGGTGTGGATTTCCAGGGACTATTTCACACTGGCAACTTGGCCCCAGAGGAGACTTGGTTTATTCTTACATGGCCCCTCAGAAGAAACTTGTCTGATTGAACATATTTATGGGAAAATTGGACTGTATGACAAAGAAAAGGATTTTTAAAATTCATTTCTGGTAACAAATTATTACATCAATGAATGATCTATTTTGTACCATTTTAGCTTCCATGATGGAAACGTACCATTTTATCTGAAATTTTTCTTTTAAGTCTGCTTTACCTAATGCTATAACACTCGAACTTCCAAACAACAAAACCCATACTTTTTGAAGTTTTTCAATTAATGGGAAAGAACTTCCATTTTAGATTTGAAGGAGCCTTTAAACCTACCAGATTTATAAGAAGTAAATTAAATTTTACACCATATATGTATTAAAAAAATTAGAAACATATAACACGTATGTGTATATATGAATCAGACTATGACAGAAGAAGTGAGAAATTAGCATGCACACATGCAACTCTTTCATAATCAGAAGCTTTAACTCTAGTATATATATGCCTTCCAAACTTTATCAACCACCAATAATCTGGAAAATGAAGCGTACTGGAGCATGCGGATATCAACAGAACACAGCATGAGCTTCTTTCATTTGACCCTGTAGTGAACTGGAAAAACAGCAGCAGGCCACTTCTGTCCCTAATGCTGTGGGTTTTCCCCCCGTATGGACTGGAGGTTAGGTCAGGACAGGGTGACAGCGCAGGCGCCGTCTCCCTGCTCTCAGCTGCTGGGGCAGAAGCAGCACAGATTGGAACCAAAATGCCACCCCAGCGGCACACACAATTCACAGCCTGCTTCCCGGGAGGACACCCCGCGTCGCTGAAGAAGAGTGCCCCGCAGTTTGTCAGCGACCTCCTCCGACAGGAGCAGCGGCCCGACTGGTCACACAGCGGCAGTCCTTGCAGGGGAGCACGAGCCCTGGGTACGTGCATGTCCAGACGCTCACAGCCGCCATCCCTCGCCATCAAGGGACCGACCCTGGCCCCCGTCTGCGGGCGAGCCGCCCGACCGCCTGGAGCTAGGCTGCCTGAAGGTGGGACCTCGCCATGGTCTGACGGCTCCTGCAACCCACGTGCCAGCACTGCTGCTTGGCACAGCGCACGCCAGAACCGGGAGCACAGCTACAGAGAAAGGCTGGGGCTTTGAGCGAGCTGGTACCCAGCTCCCAAGCGAGGTGAGAGCATGGACAGAGAGGCCCCTGCACGCCCACCTCTGAACCTGATGCTGCACTGGCTCCCAGGGCGGTAAAAAGGCTTCAGCTTCACATTCTGCAGCACCAGGGTTTGACAATATGGCTCTTGTGAACTTGCCCTTTTAATTTGCTCTGCCCAATAAAATGTGCGTGTCTTTTAATTAAGCCCAATGTGTTTATTATCAATACCAAATACATTAGAGCTTCTCCTTTTAATTTCACTGTAACCTAAGGAGGCAATAATCATAACATGACTTACCACCTGATATTATGGTCGAAATCAAACTGTACTACAAATCCATAAAAACAATGTAAATATTATAATTGAGGTCAAGATGAGAGTTTTTTTATTTTATCTTACTTTTTTTTATTGATTGTCATTGAAGTCTTTCTTAAAGAGTGCCTATTACTTGTATTTGCCTAACATTAGTATTTCTCAATACTAGAAGAGCAACAAATTGCACCGGGACATCTACTGCTGAGCCCAACAGCACTGCAAGAACCACACACACTTCTACCTATTTTACAATGAACAGAAGAGCAGTTCAGTCAGCACGATGAACTGCTCTGTCTTAGAGTACTTACAATAAGCTGCTGAATCAGAAACAAGCCAGAGAAATAAACCCACATAAACAAATGAAAACAAGCAATAAAAAACCCTGCTGCGCGATAGAAAATATTTTGTAAAGTGAACAAAGAGGTCAAAAGCTAGGCAGAGAAAGATCCTAGGTATTTGTGGTACAAAGTAAATATTCATTCGATAAAGGAAATTACCTCTCTCAGTTCTCCAATTCTGCGAAGTGCTTTATCCTGACTTTGACTCAGGATGCCCTTAAAAAAAAAAGGCAGAATAAACATCAGGTGTACTAAATGTAACTTTATATATAAAATATAAATACATTCCCAGAATTGTATTTCAGCAGAAGAATTAATGCTTTGTATTCTTCTTTCAAGTCCAGCTTGATGCATAACTATTATCATAAACTGCCAACTATGGGCTGGCAATCTACCAATCTTCAGTTATTTGACAAACCAGTATCAGCTTGGCTCCCTTAGAAATGCCAGCTAAGAGTCTTTTGTTACATACACACACACAGATATATACACGCAACTTGTTGTGTAAACACACACACACAATACACTGACAATTAAATCTGTATTTGCACTACACATTTTAAGATTCAGAAAAGCATTCAGGTAAGAGAAGATGGAAAGTAATGCTTACCTGTAGCTTCTTCTTCTCCCGCTGGGCAACTTGATAAGCAGACACTAGCTAAAATACAAAAATCAGTATAATGATGATAATGCACCACTTACAGCTATGAAAATAATTTGCTTAGTTGTATCACTATCTGCATTTTTCAAACTTGAGAAAGCTCTTCTGAAAGAAACATACTGAAATTTTCTCAGCGTTTCCTTTTTCCACTTATAAAATATCTCCACTTTGTTTAAAAAAATAAAGGTTACATGAGAAAACAATGAGGTCACTTCAGCACTCATGCACAGTTTTCCATTCACTAGAAAGACCTCTAAGAACAGCCATGCTTCAATACAGGCAGTCCAAAAAACAACTGTATCAGAAAGTTACATCTCAGACAGCTACCTCACAGGGATGCTCATCTCCCAGGGAGCTTAAATTAATTTTACAATGAGTATGCATTAAAAGATAAACTTACAAATCCTGCAAAAAAAAAAAAAAAAAGTCTGTGAAATACTGAATGTTCTTATCCCACATGCTTTGCACACACCCAGCAGACAGACTGGAAGTGGACAATATTTCTCATTGTAAGCTGACAAAAGAACTTCACGAGTAACTGCACAATTTAGTTTAATTAAAACTGTGATCACAATTGCCTAAGCTGTCCAAAGCTGAAGCAGCATAATGGCACTTGGAACTAGAACACGCCATTTTCAAATTGCTGAAAAATTAAAGGAAAACAAATCCAAACCACCAAAACCAGAAATCTTTAAGTCAAAAGGTATCTTCGAATTCTTATTTAATATAAATTAATATTTTTCAGAATTCAGAATTGCATTTAATTTGAAATTGATACTTATTTTGCCCTAAAAAAAACCCTAAAACTACTGTGGATAGTTTCCCTTACTGTATTTTTGAGATGCTAACTTTGTATCCTACTTTAAGTGAGGAAAAAAACCTATATATTGAAATTATATACTATTATATATATATTGAATATATATACTGAATATATATATTGAAACTCCTTTCTTCCAAGCTCCAGCAAAACAATTCTTTCAAACTGAACTAAAGAAACTCACAGAAATATAAAAAAAATCCAAACCTGTTTGATAAAGAAAATTGAGACTTGCTGGACAGACTACACTTAGAAAAACAAGAAAAAACACCAAAACACATACAAACTGAAGAATTTTCACTTTAGCAACACTGTTTACATAAACTTTTAAAAATATATCTATATTATAAAAATATACTAGCTGGAAGAGAATGAAAAAATAATGGGAGACAACAATCACTGAATTAATGGAAGACACCTGTTTTTCCAGGCATATGCTGAATACTGTAATTGCTGTGTACATACCTTAGATTCCAGGGATTTTGGAACTAATTGCCAAAAGTCTGCACAGGAATTTTTGTCTTTGAGGGCAGCAAACATTTAAAGAACTGTAAAAACCAGCGCTAATGTCCAGTTTTCAATACAGCACACATGTATCTTAAAAAAAACAAAACAATTCAACACCACCACTCGCAAAGCTTTACTTTTCCCAACAATTTGGAAAACGAGTGGCAAAACTACTTGTATCATTGGTTTCCACTAAAATAGCAATAGAAATAGTCCTTGAATGAATTCCTTCCAAGGAATACATGGAAATTATGGAGAGTAGAACTTACTTATTGAAAATAAAACACTTGCCTATCACACGTGCATGGAATATACACTGTGCACTTCAAGTAGAAGTTTCAGAAGAAAAGTAAACATGCTGTCATGCAAGTACAAGCCATAGTCATTTCTTTACTGAACTCCAGCTCCCGCTACAGGCTTTCAGCAGAAACCTTCATAGGCCTGCTTTGTGTGAGTAACCACTAATTAATCCCTGTTGCTGACAACACGAAATTACTTACAAATGAGAAGAAAATGATTTCCACATTTTATTACCGGAAAAATATTTGACCTATCTAGGCCAAAAACAACTAGACTTCCAATAATAATTTAATTTCCATGGTAGCTGTAAGTAGATCCATTTGCTCCAGACAGGAAAACAAAAAAATTGTCCACTATTGCAGTGTCTGTGAGCCTGATCTTTTTCCCCTCTCCACCCAGGGAAGTCAGTGATAACATTACCTACCTCTGAGTATTTTCCCCTATAGTTGCCGAAACTGTGCTCCACCCTGCGCAGCCGCTGCAGCAGCTGCTCTTTGCTGAGGCTGTCCATATTTCCCAGAGGCTCTTCTGTTTCACTTTCAATGTCAGAAGGTGGATCAAAGGTGGGACCGGCTGCGTCCAAGTCCAGTCGATTCAATGAGTCTCTTGAAGAGGTTCGTACCAGGGACTCCTTAGAAGAAGAGCGGAACAGGGACTCTTTCACTGGGCTTCGAAACAAAGACTCCACGGAGGGAACTCGGAGCTGAAGCCTCTGGGCGAAAGATGGAGTGTCACTCAGCTGCAAAAATTCAATGCAAGTAATTACTTCTGCCCTGCTCTGAGGCAGATGAGACACACTAAAGCCCAGGAAAGAGAGACCTGACCTGGGCAAAGGGCTGACTGCTGCCTAACACATGCATGACACCAAACAGCTACCGCTCCCTTAGAAGAATCACCTCCTTGTGCAGAAAATTCAAGCATGCAGCTACCACATGTGGGCAATTTCAGACTGCAACTAAATCCACTGAACTACAGCTCTGATTTAAACTTCTGAAAGAATATACTTCTGTGTAATTCCTTTAAAAAGTGAAGAATATGTAACTAAAATAAATAGTTGCATTTACTGCTGTCCCAAATGTAAAAAAAAAAGAAGTCATGTGACTCACTTCTTGATGTATTAAACAGAAGGCTGTATTACCTCAAAGACAAAGATATTTTCCTACGATTAAGAGAACAAATTTTTTGTAAAATTCCTTGTACAACCGTTAGTTCTAGCATGCCGTCTTAAACGGTCCTTTTTTTAAATTATATTTTAAATGGCTTTACGATTTTTACATAAAACGCAATTATTGATTTACGCAGCTGAAGTACTTCATGCTGTTCTAAAGCAAAAGGTTCTGTGCTACGGTACCGTATACTGCTGGTGCTACAGAAGTGTTTCGAAAGCATTATTGCACCACGTTGTCCCCACAATCCAATGTCAGGACACAAGTACTAGGAGCCACTGCTAACCTCACTCCAGCAAGCTAAACTTTTTCTGAGACACATTACGGAATGACCTCCACCTTTATCACTAGTGACAGTTTTTTAAGCCTCCCACTTCTTTTCCTTCAGCTAGAAATCAGCTTTCTAGCCATGCAACACGCCCTCTTACACATAACCAAAACCCCCTCGTGAAACCTGCGAGGCGACCACTTGTCACCCCTGCTCCAGCATGAAGACACTGGGCGTTTCAGCCAACCCAGCACAAAGACAACATGGCAGCGGAGGAGGCGACAGCCCCCCAGATCCCCCCCATACCTGCGGGGAGGCTGGTCCGCTGCCGTTGTTCTCTGGGGACCTGGGAAGCGGTGGTTTGGTGAAGTTCTACAGGAGGAAAAACAACTGTTAGAAGGAAAAGACTACAAGCACTCTAATTCACCGATTCCTACAAACAGCATCTGTGCTTTTTCCTTGCCTGTGTTTTTAGTACTTTCTTTCGAATGTTTATTAAGATGTCTTCATGCAAATGAGCTAGTTTGTTAAATTCAAAACAGACTGCTGCAATACACAGAACTATAAAGCAGCTATAGGGTGCACAGATTAGTAGGAGACATCCGCAAATGCTGACACCTCCAATTAAGTTATTCATAACGATTATTCATGTAACATTTATGCACAAATCAAAGAAACACCAAAAAGACAAAATTATAGCAGGAAAAATCTAATTGACGACCAGTGTTGTTTACAGCCAACATAAGGAATAGTGGAATCACACCATCTTTCTCTGTTTAAGTACATTGGGGGGGGGGTGGGTAGTGAGGTGTGGAAACTACCCAGGAAAAAAGTGCTGGTAACAGGCTGTTTAAGACTGCAAACAAGCATGAAAATTAAAATACTTTCAGAAAAAAAACATGCCATGCAAAACTTCACGCATACATCCCTCTGCACTCCCAAACAAAGAAATACAAACAAAATGCACTCAAAAAACCAAAACCAACACAACAGAAAACATTTGTTGATGTGGGGGTTTGTTTTTTTTTTTTTTAAGAGAGTTCAGACATTTTTGTTCTCTGACTGTCTGTCCTGCTTTTCCTATGTCCTGTGTTCAGGTGTTTTCTAACTTATACAAATCCAGATGGTTTTCTGGTGTTTAAACCAGGTCAAACTGAAGTAGCAGAACATGCTAGAAACCATCTTGGACACGAATTTTTTCCAACAGAAGCAAAGCACTTAGACATATTGAAAAAAGTATGAGGAATTCAGCTACAAGCAGTGTAACTTTTAATCAAGATGCACCCTGATAGCTACATGTAAGTCGTAAAATCTAAGATGTACATGCAACTAAAATATCAATCATAATCATCCATGTATCTGCTACATGATTACACCCACAGCTTCTACTATGTGTGGATACACAGATAAGCATACATAAACATAAAGATAGAAGAGGAATGATCCAGTGTAAAAGGGCTTCAGAGAGGTCTGACGTGGAGCAAACTTAAAAAAGTAGAAAAATACTACAGAAGAAAGAGAAATCCAGACAGTTACAGAAGCCGGAGAAATGAGCAGTCACCCCAACTCAGACAAAGCAAAATGAGCGATAACCAGCCATACAAGAAGTCCGTTTGGATTTGGAAACTGTGCTTCACCTGGCTTGAACAAAACCTGGATTCTGCTTCAGAGCCCTATCCTGTTGTGGTGGATTTATTCCTAGTGGATTAAGAGCTCTTCGTGGGTTTTAAACTAAAGCACTCCTACATTTTATTCTTGGCTCCATTACCTGTTCTTTTTCATTTCCTAACTGGAAAGTTAAGAAGGGTAATCGAAATAAAACTTTATCTTCTGCTTTATAATTTAGAAAGTATCTACCGTGCTAGTACTGGCCTGCCAACAGCAGGAAACAAACACTTTACCAAGAATTACAAACTAACTACCAACACTTCTTCAAAAATCATCTATTCTGATACCCATAAAAAGAAACTATGGAGGGTTTGTACCTCTAATTCATAAGAATCATTCCATAACATTTAAGATCTATTTTAAAAACACAAGATTAAGTCGATTTATTAAATCTAATAAGGTGTTCATGAATATAAAAACGATAGATGCTGTTCTTTTCTATTAAGATACTTAAAAAGCTGCCATTTAAGGATCTATGAAGATCCTTAAAACATGCCATTTCAAAACTAAAACATCACCACTTTTAAAATTTTCCTACTAATTGTGCTGACATATTTGCATTCATTCTGTATGAACAGAAGTAGAACCTACATTTGGGATTAGACTTTCTATTAGCATAAAGCATAAAAGCAATACCCTGGCAATCTTGCATATAAAAACTGGACCACCACAGGTATCCAGCTGCTGCAATTCTAAGTCACTGTGCTCTAGGGCAAACGGTCATATTCTGCATCCACACAGTGAAAGGTAAGTGTGAATGGAAGTTGCTATATATAAGTACAGATCCAAGAGGCTTTGAAGAGCTTAAAAGCCCCAGCCTTTCATAAGCCTTAAGAGATGCTTCAGCAAAACTAGAATCACACAGCACAGGCTGGCACTTTGAAAGTCTTAAAACCAGCAGAGTTATGGCAGGGTTTCTGGACATCAACAGATGTCTTTCTTCCCTGAACCACAGAACATGCACAACTATATCTCAACTCAAAGAGAGCTATACTTACAATCTCTAATAAAAAGGTTGGGTTTTTAATTGGAGCACATTAGGGTGTTCTAGTGATACTTTTGCTTCCTTACTTCTCTATTTCCGAAATGCAAACTAATTCATCTTACTTATTTCTCAAAGGTATAAATAGATTTATAAGCCTAAAGAGTGAAAGCTTAAATGTCCACATTTAAAAACATTTTATTTCTCTGCCTCCTCCTCAGGCATTCCAAAATTGAGTAAATTATGGAGAAAAGAAAGACAGCTTAGTACATACTTTCCTCCCTCATTTTCCTTTAATTTTTCTTTAAAAAATCCTCTCTGTCCAAGAATATTTGAACTGTTTCTTCATGCAACAAAACCCGTGCAGCTTAGTTAGCAAAGAGTTTATACTAACTTCACCTGTGCCAAAACCCCCACAATTAGAGTCCCTTCTCCATGATGCTCACTGTCTTGGATCACACATCACTTGCACAAACACAGTTAAAAAACTGCTCTGTTTCAGAAGAATTAATACACATTTGTGTGTGTGGATTAAACTTTCCCTCTCCTGTATCTTTAGTTTTCCTAGGTTTCCCAAACGTATATAATGGGTTTTTTTTAATATATATATGTGTGTATAATCATTGAATCAATAGAATAGTTTGGGTCGGAAGAAAACTTAAGGATCATCTGGTTCCAATCCCCCTGCCACACGCAGCGACACCTTTCACCAGACCAGGTTGCTCAAAGCCCCATCCAACCTGGCCTTGAACACTTCCAGGGAGGGGATGTCCACAACTTCCCTGTTCCAGTGTCTCACAACCCTCATAGTAATTTATTTCTTCTATCTAATCTAAATCTACCTTCTTTCAGCTTGAAGCCATTACCCCTTGTCCTATCACTACATGCCCTTGCCCTCCTCTTCCTCATAAACCTTTATGTCATTGTTTTCTGCCCCAATTCTTACTGTGAGAGTACAGCTCCAGTGCCTTCAGCAAGTTCACAGAACAAGATCAGTTTTACACGTAACATATTATTAATACACATTGGTAGCGCATTAACGATAACTCTTACATTACAATTATTTGCTATGTATGCAGTCTGGTATATAAATATGCAAACGGTGATTCCTGACACTAAAGTATCTACTAAACGGTAATATAAAGACAACATTTGAGCATGCACAGAAATATGTTTTTCTAAATGCAACTGTACTAGGGATATTCTGTAGTGTAGTGAAAAACAGCCCATCACTGTTTACTGCTGTAAGTGTAGCAAAGCTTAATTTAAATTGCAGTGACACTTTAGGTAGTGATCACTGGACCTGGAATATGATCAAAATACCTAGAACTGTGAAAAAAAAAAGCCAACCCCAAACCTCTAGTACCTATTTCAAAACTGTAGATTTCTGCACAGTCTGAATGTCTTCTTTGCTCCCCATCAAAAAGCTCAGTCTTGAGAACACCATGACTCAGCCAGCAACGAATCTGTGCTCTAAGGGCATGCTCCAAACAATCCTAACCCTTGACAACAAATGAATGCCTTTCCACAGACCATCTTTTTAATCACTGTTTCAGTCCAGCCTTGCTTAGCTTGAGAGAGACAAGTCCAACACAACACGATGTGCTGTGCCACGTCCATTCGCTTATCAAATTTCCACCCCGTTACAGCTTTCAGTGACTTGTCATTTCCAGCCTCTGCATGAGCAGCAAAACCGCACTTGCTGAACTGGAAAAGCAAAGCAATCATGAATTGTGAAGATGAGCTGGGACTCTAAAAACACACTGTGCTTTGGATCACTGTGGACTCAGGAATGCCCTGCCTCCGAAGCATGTGAAAGATGCCGTCCCAGTCCTGTGACAATAATGAGAAGAATACAGCTCTGTATGTGCATATGCTGGAAAGTAGAAGGCTGCTTTCCTCCCTATGCCTGCTCCTTTTTCTCTTCTCGCTGAACTCCTCCACTTGTATACTATGAAACTAACATTTCCAGGCAAATATATATTTAACATAAAATCTAATTATTTTAAAAAAAAGACTATTTATCCTCACAACAGCAGCTGCCAGGTTACCAACTAGAAGTGGCTGAATTTCAGTATCTATGTGAGATAAATTTCCTGCTACCATTAGTAGTAAATGACTTTGTGAGGCTTTCACTGTACGCTGCAAAAAGCATGTAATTGTTACACTTTGAGATTGTTTTTGTCTAAAATATTCATTTATCTTGAAATACATACAGACATACATAACAATGAAGAGGAAGACTTTCAATGGCATTAATGAATTCTAAGCAACAAACGTATAAACTTGTGCAACAATTATTTAAAAATTGTGTAGAGTACGATTACCTGTGTAACAGAAAACGTGTTAATTTTTTTATGTTACAATAAATTCACATCATACAGCACACCAGCCAGGACCTATCAGGTACTACCTCCGTGAAATTTAGTGCAGGGTTAGCGACAGGGCAGTTAAGATAGATGCCTTTGTGAGAACAAGCCACAAGCAACACTAGGTTTGCCTTCTAGCACAGTACTCTCCTCCGCCTGCTAAAGGCATCACTAAGAGGGGTGGGAGGACTCACCACACCGTCACTCTGTGGCTTAGGTTGTTTGGTGGGATCCAAAGCAAAGATAGTATACTCGGAGAGAAAAGCAGGTTCTGCTATTATCTCGGCTAGCAGCTGTCATTCAATGCAAAAAGTAGGAAAACGAAAATAAATGAAGTAGTAAGGTAAAGAACACTGCATGATTTCCCTCAATTTTCCCACACTACTAAAAACATCATAAAACACCACAGCAGTTTATGAGACAATAGATATTGATAAGGGCAGGACACAACCAGAAAATACACATTACATCATTTCAGAACAGTTTTGATCATTTAGAAGTAAAGAAACACACAATTAAAAAAAAAAACAAACAAAAACTAGTTTAGCCAAACAAAGAGAATGTTTCAGGCACTGATATAGTAATTTTTTTAAACTTCTGTGGATGGACTTACCTTCAGATACCACTGAGCCTTCTTTGATCTCAGTTATGCGTCAAAAACTTGTTATTGTAAAAATTCTATCAGTATTTCAGTTATAAACATTATAGACTGCATGCTTTCGACTATCTTCTAGTGCTCTTACACAGTATAATTCTACCTATGCTTAAAAAAAATTCCTTACAAAATTTTTCAAGCTACTAAACAGACTATATTGTAAAAACACCACAAGTTGAATTAACTATTATATCAAATTAGTATCAAAGAAGAGATTTAAATTCCTAGTGACAAAAGACATGGAGAGAGAGAGAGACTGGAATTTGATTTCAAATGGGTTATTTACATGTAATGCAATGCAATCTAAAGCTATTAAGATGCTGTAAGAGATTTAAAAAAATATTCCTTGCGATTTTACTCACACACAGAAGTTCAAGCTTCAACTTTCTTATAGCCTGAGATTTCAGAACTGTGCTGACTGAACCAAAACAGGGTATGTTTTTTCTTTCTTATTATTTCAGAATAATTTTGTTTTATTTCAAGTTACTAAATAGTATTTTTAGGAATCAAATCTATTGCAACATAAGTTAGTTTGTTTGGTTTTTTTTCCTGAGACTGTTACATTGACTCCAGTGTTCCAGCAGATCAATTACATAAATTGAAATCGAGAGAGGAAAAAATATTTTCATGTGTAAGATCTGGAATGCTACATGACTTGCAATTTGTGTCCATGAAACCCTTTCAGAAAGTGTATTAAGTGCTTAATGTTCAGTGACAGACATACACAATAGCCTCTGAATGTCACTACTGACTTCCTATGTCTTTTCTCTAATGTACTTCTACACTGAAAAAAATCAAATAATTACTGAAAAACCTGAGTAACTGAGACCGCAATTGCCAATCCTGCAGAAAACAAAGCAAAATAAAAACCTAAACTGTGCTTTTATTACCTCTTATTTGATTCACTATACTATATACATATGTATATACACACACACATACACACAGCCCCTCTTCGTACAAATGTCCATCGCTGGAGAATGCTGCTAGTCATATCAGAAGACCTCCTAGAGCTACAAAGGGAAAGAAGCTTTGGTTCATTGTGGAAAAAGAAAAAAAAAAAAAAAAAAAACCCA
>Ga0065711_1026928_pt1 | contig 56936 bp, 26 predicted proteins | sample Hoacrofraction12_FD_59098 | JGI IMG/M metagenome (GOLD analysis project Ga0065711, IMG submission 59098) | Hoatzin crop microbial communities from Cojedes, Venezuela - Epithelial fraction 12 v2 (version 2) | ecosystem: Host-associated > Birds > Digestive system > Esophagus > Crop | place...
ATGTGAAGAAGAAAAAGGTAGTGGAGGAGAAGATTTCCCTGGCTCTCTGGATCCTGAAGACTGAAAGAGGTAAGAGTTTTTTTTCCCCTTTTTCTCATTTTTTTTCAATTGAGCTGGGTGGAAATATGAATAAGGATGGAAAGGGCACTGGTAGACATAATACTTCTATTATTACTCAATCAAAAGGATTGCAAGCCTGAGATGGGGATTTTTTTGCTGGCCTGTGAATCTGTTGGGAGTAACCTTGTGTTTTGGCTGGCTGCCTTTTTCAGCAATGAAATTAGCTGTAGGTTTATTTGTCATCTGCACCTTCACCGTTTAAATAGTTTTCGTGGGCTTGGTCACCGCAACCTGCGGAGTCCTGGCTGGACGAGAGGGGACATAGTTTGGTGCCGTTGAGCAACCCAGGTTCCGATCCGGAAGTGAGCCTTGGGAGCGGCGGACACGGATCCCTGCTGGGAAGGCAGAGCGACGAGCTTGGGACGCTGGAGCAGGGGGACCGTCACGTCGCTGTTTCCTGCCGCACTGTCACTTCCTTCCTGCCACGCTGTCGTTTCCTGCCACAGTACTGTTTCCACATTGAGATGCAGCTCTGCACCAATCACAACGAGTTGCAGTAGTTTTGCCTACATGTGGATTAGGGGTCTAACCATTCAGATGTTGTAATTGCTTTGCTATATAAACCTTGTTTTGCTGACTAATAAAGGTGAACGATCATACTCATATTTGGGTCACATCGTTATGACGTTTCCGTAACCCACGTCAACAGCAACCTTTTAGAAATCAATTTTAACTATGTATTTTGAATGCCACAGAAATGAAAATTAACTTTTGAACTGTAGGTCTGGACTAGGATTTAGAACGTCTATCCACACAGAGTGCGGCAATTTGCCTCTGCAGTCCAAATGTCCAATGGCTGCTCCCTGAAATTAACTGGGAGGTGGCAACCAGCTTCTCTCTGTTAAACCGCAGGCTGGAAGATCCCTATCTGAGGAAAACCTCAGCTTCAGATTTTGCATAACTATTAATCCTCTTCATAACTTTTCCATCAATATTACGTAGCCAGTAAATTCACAGAGCTGACTTTTGATCCTGTCTAGCTTTCAGGAGATGTCCTTTATATGATCTCATTAGAAAATTCATTGGCCAAGTGCTGGTGCCACTGCCCATTCCTGTGTCTATCCATGAAAACAGCGTGAGATGGGAACAAATCTAACACTAGCATAGTGGAAGGAAAGATTGTCAGATATTCTGTCTCTGTTCGTGACAGGCATTATTAGTCCATCCAGGGCAAAATGTGAAAAAAATTTATAGGAATGGAAATCTGACCGGTTTTCTCTGGGGGTTTTTTGTGAGATTTTTTCCAGTTTTATGTGCATATTACAGAACCTTTGCTTTCATGTTTGGATTCAAGCAAATCTAGGAACCTAAAAGAAAATTTAGTCAAAATGTTGATGAAAGCAAGTGTCTTGCTCAATGATCTGTATTTGCGTCTTGGAGCTTGCTGTAGACGAATGCTGACTACTTATGAAACCATACTTTCTGCACTCTTGTAGTCTATAAAATGTTGGCCCATATTAGGCAACATGGCAGTGGAAGTTGCAGCGTTCCTGTGTCGGCGCAACAGGAAGCGTGTGTTTCTTTTATGGTTGTGCAGACTTCTGTTTCAGAAAGCCAGTCTCCTGAAGATTTTGCTTTCTTCTTGTGCAGAGTTTACACACTGTAGATGAACTTTGCCTAAGGATGCATGACGAGCCAGCTGAGAGCCTACGGATTAGGGTTAGTGGGTGACCAACACGGGCATTGTGGTGGGTGTCTGCTACAGACAGGAAGAAGAAGTAGATGAGGTCTCCTGACTAAAAAACACAATAAAGGAACATAGAAGAGGAAGAAGCAGGGTCAGATCATTCCCCCAAACCCTGGAGGAACAGAGACACTGTCTGAGTGTGCAGGGAATCAATTAGGAAGGTGAAAGCCCACCTGGAGTTGAATCTATCATGAGATTTGAAGTGCATTAGGTGCAATAGGATGTGTAGCAACATGTGCTTGGATTACAAATGTCCACGTTATTAACATACAGCAAAATAACCTGAAATGAGCATTTCTCATAAGGAACATATTCAAACAGAAAGAGTATACTTTCTTGACATATGAATTCACAATTACTTGAACATTAGATTGCTCCCAGCCTCCTATTTCTGTATGATGCATTCAGTATTTGTACTCCTATAACACATCAATGTTGTAGTATCAAATATCTATTCTGTATGAAACAACCAACAACGTAGTTAAATTTCCAAGTGTGATTTTCCTGTTTGCATGCCTACCTTCTGTCACGTTGATTCTACTCACTTATCACTTTGCAGCCAAAATACATGCTTCTAGAAAAGGAGAAAAGTTCCCTTGCAAGATCAGAAACTTCAGAGAGAAATTCTGGTGATTTTTTTTTACAAAGACAACACAAAGAGCTCTGGGCCACAGGGTGAAGTGAAAAGTGCAGACGTTTGAAAAACTATTTGTTTTCTAAAAGTAGCATTTTTCATTGTATTTTCACTAATGTGACGAATTACTCAGATAAAAGATCTTCTGATCTTTCTTGTGGCATGTGCTGCTATGACAGGACAGACTGTCCCTTCAGAAACTGATCAGGCTCTGGTCATTCTCTGTCCCCACGGTCTGGCCCTTCAATCGCAGCATTTTGGGTCTCCTAGCTTTGTGTCCTAGCGAAGAGTTGGGACAGCCAGCTGGAAGTTAGCCTAGGTGATGTGAATTTTATGCTCAGACTTGGACAACAGTATCTTTGACCGATGGATGAAGGCAGCCCTCCCTCTTGTGGGCAGCATCATGAACACCTGGGAGACACCAAAGCTAAGCCTGGGAGAACTGAAGGAAGAGTCCCATCAGGGACTGTAGCTTAAGCAGGCACTTGTACAGCTTTTTATTATTCAGTGTAGGGTTGCTGTGTTTCTAACTCATGCTTCAGACTGAAATATGTGTGTGGATAGTGAGCAAGCCACTCGCAACAGATGCGAGGCACGCAGGTTGTTGTGAAGTGCATAAACAAAATAGGGTTGTCTGAATCCCGTCTGTGTCAGGATGACTATATTTCGGCTGTTGAATTGCAACTGAATGACCACCAGCTTGACTCAGATTCCTGAAGTCCTCACAGGCTGCCTGGACAAAACTTGCAGATGGAAACAGACGACAGATCTAAGAACTCAAATGGATGATAGCTTGGTTTCCAGGCAGTTGAGGTTGTACCTGTAGGTCCTTCATTGTCAGGGACTGAAGAGCCATCTACTAAGTTCCAGAAAAATCGTGAGACAGACACATGAGGGTTTTATTTTTGAATTTTAAATAAGGATTTATTCTTTCCCCTACCTGTTTTATTCCTAATCTTTTTTTCCGTTGCCCTGAGACTTTAATGCTTTTCAAGAGCTGTGGTTTCAGTATAACTCTGCATATTGGGATGACAGTAAATTAAGAAGTTTATGTCTGAGAGAAGTTGGCCTTTTCCTTGCAGCTATTAGCTTTTTCAACAGAACTGATTTCCGTTCTAGTTTTTTAAATTGGCCTAGTTTGATATTGGCCTATTTCACATTAATCAAAACAGACCACAGAATGAAATAACTTTTAAATTTGAAAAAATGAAAATGTTACTGAAATTCACACTTTGGAGGACTTTTCTGTTTCTATGGTTTCAACTATAGAGAACTATAGAGGGAAAACTGAGGAGAGAAAAGCCAAGACTCATCACTAGGGTGGAGAGAAGAGGGAAATGGCTTTTGCCTGATGCTCCTTCAGTTGCTTCTTAAACTAGAATACTTTAAGAGTTCAGTTAAACAGCAAATTGATTGTCTATGTCTGGAACAAAGTTGAACACATTTTCAGATGAAGAAAAGAAGCTCAGATTAAGATTTGTGGGAATTACCAGGTTACCTAAAGACGTTCCTAAAGGTACAGACGTTAAGCTGATGAACTATTTTGGAATACATCTGTTGAACTCGGACACCAAAAATGTTTAGACTCTCAAATATAGTTTCTCTTGGATTTTTCAAAGGTACTTGAAATCAGTCGTATTACTCTGCAGAATCAGAGCATTCCCCAACTTTACTCTGTCCACTTCCCTAAATGTGTAAGTACACTTGTAACTCTGTTTCTAGGAAGCTTGGAAATGTTCAGGTATATTATTGAGCAAGACCAGTGGAAGTAAACATTCATAGCCTGGGTAAGAATAAAGTTGCTATAAAATACATGTTGCTGAGTGTTTCATTCTGCTTTGCAAAACACATTACTCCTCTTGAAGCCAAGCAGATTAGGGTAAAGTTGGAAGATAGTGCTCTCCTACTCTTAAAGAAGATACTTAAAATAGAATTATCTCCTGCCTGTAGCCTTAAAGGAATTTTCATAGGTACTAAGCCATAAACACCTTTCGGAAGACTGGCACAATGTGCACTATACATATTGATGGTTAAAATACAGCCTCAGGTCTGTATTTTAAACATGTAGTTCTGATCTAATAGCTGCAGACTGGTTTGAAATAGTATCTTGGTTTGGATATGAGAATCGGGCTACAGATCTAGAGCTGGTGACAGTATGTTTTATGGCTGGCTGCTTGTTTTGCATGGCATAGATTTTTAGTACTGTTCTGGCATTTCACATGCTTGTTTAGTGGAAAGACCAACTTTAACATCTCTGATGTGGAGCAGTGCAGTTAAAACGATAGCACAAAGCCTTCCTACTTGTAAACAAGTCCACTAGATGTCCCTCCAGCTCTTTGTGATGCTAATGCAAGGCTGATTTCCTCAGACCAAATGGCTCTAAGAACAACACTGCATTTTGTGTCCCATATCTTGCATATGTAGCTCTTCCTGGGTTCTGACAGAATTTATGAGCCCAACATCAATCCAGTTTCAGAAGGTGAAGGTAGGCATCTTCCTTTCCTATCTCTGTTCCCCTTCTGAATGCAGAGCATGTGTCTGTGCTGGTCCTGTAACTCCTTCTAGTCCTATAGTTATCGATCTATGGCTATCTCTTACCCAACCACCGGACTGTTTTGCTGTCCAGTTCCCCTGTTTGCCAGCTGCTGTTTTTAAGGGTTATTAAATAGAAAGGATCACTAGTTAGTCATATCCATGATAGAAGTCTTCAGAAGGGCAATGCTCCTTAAATTCTTTACTACTGAAGTTAATAGTTTGTATTTTCACAAGTATCTTATTGGCAATGTTGAGAGTCTACATGAAGATAGATTTCAGGATCAAGACATTGTTACACAAATTGGCTCACATTGTTGAAGTAGTAAATAGCATCATCTGCACCGAAATTTTCACTTTGGGTCAGGGATGCAAACTGATGCTCTTGTAATACACCGAGGGTGCTATTTGCCATCTCAGACACATGAAGATGGATGCATAAACTTCTGACCTTGCTTTACTTTGTAAGAGAAGCCATACTACTGATCTTTGCCTGGACAGATGACACCATTTATCATGTAAAAAGAAGCATCAAACTGTGTAGGATTCTTTGTGTAATATTCTTCAGGGTGGTTGCTGCAGGGAAATAATTCACTTTTATTTATTTAGAAAGTGGCTTTTACCAAATTCCTGCCTGTTGCACCTCAAGACTTCCTTGCAAAACATGAGACAGAGAACGAATCAACCAAGCTAATAACATACATACTATATGTTTTTATTATTATTTTAGAAATTAAGAAATATGAATGTGATAATGCAAAATCAAGCGATAATCATTACTTGTTAAGCACTGAAATCTCTTTTGTAGTTCAGACAATCATAACAGATAGATAATTCATGGCAATAAAGCCAAGCAAGAGCACTACTAATTGTTTTAGATGGAAATATTTCCGGGATACAAATTTCAGTAAGGATTTTCTGTATGTGTGTGTTTGTGTTCTTAATCTTTTAGAAAGTTTGTTATTGGAGAAGTCAACTCTATATAGTAACTTACAGCAACTGCAATTTTATTACTTTAAAAGACATAGGTTCGTAAATTGCCTAAATCCTCTTCAAATATGTCTATTCAGAGTAGTTTTTACAGGCCAAAAGATAGTGATAGGCTGTTAATGATTTCAGATTCCAGACCTGCAATCTAGTAAATATTGGTCTGATACAGCGCTATTGCAAAGTGCTACTTCCCTCTGATGACACTATTTCAAATAATGTAACTGAAAAAATGCTCAGTTGTCAAGGATGGTAAAACTTAGTCCCGTGCTGGGGAACATGCAGAAATCAGATTGTATCTAGGTTGTGTCCTTGGGATTGTCTGTTGGTGGAAACCTAATTTGTGCTTATGAAGTTCATACAGTGGCTCTGTTCATGATTGCATGCTGTAGTTTTTTAGGGGTACAGCTTGGTGAGATCGTTTGTATGCACTCAGTTTTCACCAGAAAGGACAGGTTCACATTTTAACAAGGGTAAATTCTCAACCCATAACTTAATTATCTTGTCATGATGATGAGAGAGGCCACTTGAAGATCTGGATTTTTTTTTCCTTCTTCGCTTTCCCACCCCTTTTTGAATGTTAATTCTCAGAAGAAGAAATACATGGCTGGAAGTGAGCCTAAACCGCTCCTCACTGTTATTGGAGAACTTGACAACCTGAGTTTTTCATGATACCATTTCTTGCCTTTAATAAACTATCAGAAAAAAAAATCTACAGTCTGACTTGTCACAGCTTGCATGGAATGTAAGGGTTTATAGCACAGTTGGTGAGACCATTAAGAAGTTACTTGGTTTAGGAACAACCTTAGATATTGTAATAAAATATGCCAGTTTCTTAAAAAGAACTGTAAGCAAAACTTCACCACTGTTCTCTGGCCTGAATTATCTTCTCTTCACATTAGAGTCTCTGCACATCAATGGATAATTGCTTCAGGCAGTCCTGGGCACCAAGCGCATGCCTTGACTGTGTCTAACTCTACATTGGAGTGAGATGTGGGTGGCCCCCTACTCCCATTCTCCATAGGCAGCAAACCCAGGCAGGGGAGGTAAGCAGGGAAGGAGGGAGGTGTGAGATGTTCCGAAATCTCCCCCAGGGCAGAAGTTTGGGACAGCTGGGCTAATGATGATTCTGACAATCTCTTATAAAATTTAGGAAAAAAATGTGCCAATAAGATGGGTTTATTTGTAATAAAATTCATATTGACCTTTGCTCTTCTACACCTTATTCTACCACCTATATTTTACACTAATAAGAGATTAAATTGAAAGTGTGGGGCATCTCCTGAGACGAACTGGTAATTGTGCCCTTTGTGAAGTGATGAAAATGACAGTACCAACTATGTAGGAACAGATCACCTTTACCCTAATTTCATCGGATCAAAAGCCATCTCTTCACAATTTTATGTATGAGTGTGGTGTTAGCAAAAGCTGTATTACTTTGGTTATTAATGACATATAAGGATGTTTATTGAAAGATGTAGTTCAGTGAACACTCTCTGAACTGAGTTTCTCAGAAGTCAATGATTTGTCTTCTGTGCTGAATGTCATGGAAAACACTTTGTTTTTCCATTTTAGTCATCCTATTTACTATGTGCTACTTCTCAAATCTGTCATCACGCTGCTGTTCTTGTCTCATGTTTTCATCCTTTTCTTTCTGTACATTAGGTTATTTTGATCCAGGCTTTTACTTTCTTTCAGTTGGGTAATTAATAGAGCCAGCTTCACTCCTCTTATGCCCATGCTGGATTTGCCTCATTTCTATTTTGCTTTTCAATTCATCCGTCAGCAGAGATCTCTAGTTACAATCACTTCATGTTTCCTGGAAGTTCTGCGTCACGGGACCAAATTTATCCCAGCTGTATTTTCCATTGACACAGATATTACACTAAGAATGAATCATCCTCTGCTGTTTATGTTCATCTGGCCTTATTTTTTTCCTCAGACATTGTTCTTTCATATTAATTATGTAATACTGGTAGTCATTTGAATGATGTGATATCAAATTATGTTGTTTGTGGGACTTGGTGAAGACAAGAACAATGAAATAAAATTATGGAAGTCACAGATCCAGGCTAGACCTGTTTCTTTCGCATAATGTACGTAGTACTCATGGTAAGTACTAAATCTTATTGCAGTCTATTTTTCAGTGTTGTGAACAAAAGAAATGTAAGATGGGAAAACATATTTTAGAGATAATCTTTCATTTGAGAGTACAAAAGCTACAGATAACTCTGACCCCTATACAGAATGAAAAGACGACTAGCAGTCAACTAGCTTTAAAGTGGTGTACACTTCAAAACATGTAGAGTAACCCTTCTGTGGTCTCAGATGGGTGCTTAATACAGAGTTAAACAGTGGAGATTTTCATTGTGTTTGTTAATAATCCTAGAAAACTACACATACAAAAAGGTAAAAATATGACCAAAGTTGCAGAGTATTTAAATCTAGTTGTTTCCTCTGCAACACTGTCTGGTCGCCAGCATTCAGGAGAGACAAGAACAGAAAAAAAAGAGATTTTTTTATTCTCAGTTCAGTGGCTGCCTTCTCTCTGATCCTGAATAGCTGAAAAAGAAATGGGCTACATCCCTGCATGTCTTGGCTGCAGTGCATTTAGTGGGTCTGTGGGGATGGTCCCTGCACTGCTGACATAGCAGGAGGAGCTGTAAGAGGGCAGAAGAGTTTCTGAAGCTGTTTCATTGATTTTCCCCTGAGCTGAGAGGCAGCAGCACTTGCCCAGTTATTCTCTACTCCTTGTCACCTGGACAATGTATCAGCACATGGTGGTGGGAACTGGGTGTGAGACCCTTCTCTGCCCAGCCCGGCCCTAGCCAGGGAGGGCAAAGGAGTTCTGGAAAGTAGTCTGGATTTTATCTGGAACATCATGATGACAAACACTGTTGTCTCCTACCATACTAAGGTTGAATTTCAACCCACTATAAGTAGCCTTCTCTTTGGTGCCTTGCAGAGGGCACTCTGCAAAGGAAAAACAAGTTGTAGAATGTCATAGTTTGAATGATGAAAGAGGAAATCTTCACATGTTAGTAAAATATATTCTGGAAGTCTTCCTTCCCGCGTCTGCTCTTCAATGATGCATGTTGCACAGCATCCAGTTGTTTCTTGTGAAGTCTGTTTAGATTTGGGGTAATAGGTGGGGCAGAAGGTGAAATGGGATCTCTGGAGCCTGCTTCCTGCATTTTAAGCTCCCTCTGAGGCTGCTTCTGCCTCAATTCTATAGCAGAACTGTGAGCTGGGGAGCAGGAATGAGCCCTAACTTCTGTATCTTCTGCACTCCAGTGCTGTGATGGGCTGGAAAGTTTTAGCTCTGGCATCAAAGTGAAGCAGATTGGGGCCAGCATAAATACACATGTGGGTGCTGCAGTGTGTCAGTAGGTCTTCCTGTCAAAGATGGCTGGTGAAATGGGTCCCAAACTGTGATGCAGCAAAGTAAGGAAGCGATGCAAGGAAAGCTGGGGAGGGAGAGTCTTTTGTAATGCGTGTGTTCAATGTTCCTGCCTTCATACCTATTTTTGTAGAAGTAAAACTTGAGATATCTAATCCTTGTGTGCTCTCTTTTTTAAACTATAAGTGAAACCAGGAAAAATATTTTTGGGTTTTAAATCAGTTGTCAAAACTATTAGCAAATTTAATCCTAAACTCACCAAAACATTGTTTCCAAAAGAAAAAGACAAGCTTTGACAACTGTATTTTTGCAAATTTGTGGTAAAAGCATGAAGAAGTGACATACATTATTCACTAAACAACCAGACAGAAAAATTACTCTTTTTTTACTTCTACCTACCCAGCCATTCTGGACTGGAATTTTTGAAGATGTGAGAAATGCAGATTCAATTCTCTTGCAATTCAAGGCGATTTGACCTCATAACTCACAACAGAGTTCACTAACCACTGTTGTATGTGTTGCTCCAGAGTGTATTTCTTCCAAGTACTCTTCTTAACGATGTTCAGCATTGCACAGAATACTAAACTCTTTGGTGAAGAAGGGATAGGAACTTAGTTTTCTTGCTAGTTTTTTCTCTCTACCCTGGTGGATATTTCATGTAAAGTGGACGTACTCTAATAGGAGAGATTAAGAACAACACTCAAGTGGACCTTGGAGTGGTTCAAACTCTCCCTGGGAGCAGGGAGACAAGAGTTTAACTGACCCTAGGAAGTGGAGGGGTCCTGTAACCAAATAATCTTAACTCCAAATATCCTGTATCTTTCAAATACTCTGACACTACACTCCTAATATGTGTGATATGGGGAGGAAATGCTTATTATTTACATCCTCAGATCTGCCTCCTTTGTTATTGTAAGTACAGAAGCACAAATACTTTCCCTGATGGTTCCTTCAAGGATGTTCACCTGTGAGAGTACTAGACTGAAAGATGTAAAACCTCATTGTGAAAGATGTAAGACTGCACTCACGAAAGCCTTTAGGGAACAGACACAAGTGCCTGTCACAACCTTCTGGTAGCAATCAAACAGGAGCGAACAAGTTGTTTTAAATTACTCTCACTCAGCCTTAACAGGTCCTGCAGGCATATCAGCAGCACCTCCACATCAGAGACTGATGAGAGATTACGTAAAATTGGCAGGAATACTTACTGTTTGGAATTATAAGAAATTATAATGGTGAAAAGTAAAAGAAAGCAGGAATAATGCTCAGAACCACAAAGACTAGTGTGGGCATTTACACGTGAAAGTGACTGGCAGTTCTTTATCTCCCAGTATGTGATCTTAAGCAAATTTAGAAGAAGTAGTGTCTTTGTTTACTGCTTTAGTAGCTACAAACCTCCTTAAAGGAAAGATGCTTTTACTTTTAGCATCTTATCAACGTCATGTGAAATAGAACCTGGCTGCCTGAAACAGCCTTGTGTCTCAAGGTGCTGTGCGAAGTGGGAGCTTTGTATAGACGGATTGTGCACCGACATATAAGCAGATGGAATGGACTGGTGTGTTTGACAATAACTTTTACACAGCATTTTGGTTTGAAAGCGTGGAAGAGCTGTCCACCTGTGCTGCATTATCTTGTTACATTATTTTCATGTCATAAAGTCAATCTGACAGAACTAGGATGTTATGAAAAGAAATGGCTCTCATACATACCTCTAGCTTATCAGGCTGTTGCTAAACAATGGTAACTTGGATTATATGCAGATGGTTTCCACGTGGTGGTAGGCTTGTCTTTGTGTGGTTCTGACACGGGAATGCCATTTGCAATATGAATTAACATATAACAAACTGTTCATAGGTTGATTAAAGATTTATGTCATGCAAGACAAGTTCTCCAGTGCTTTAAACTATTATTGACACAGTGATGGCGCTTCCCAAATGTGAATATGCCTCCACATCAGTTCATATCAGTGTTATTTTGCTGTTGTTAAAATATTTAAATTTGATTTTAGTTTAAAAATGCAGACATCATAAAAGATAATACTTGTTTTTAAGCAACTGAAAAGGCAGGAAAGGACTGAAAGTACAGTTATTCTTGACTTAATTTGAAGTAGCTTGCTGATTAGGGTAGTGCATTTCATTTCAGCATAATATCTTTGTTCTCCTTGCAGGTTTTGGAACAGCATGTCCATATTATGAATTCACTCTGATAAATATTTCTTGTCTCTCTCTTTCAAACAGAGATCCAATGCACAGCATGAGCAAATGTGAATCTCATATTTGGAGAAGCATGATAAGCATTCCAAAATTCAGGCCAAATATAATCTAAAATATTCCTCATTGGAAAGAGAGACTATAATTAACCTACTAAAGCTTTTCACCATGGATGATCACGGTTGTTTTAATTTATTTCAGGAGCACATCCTTGGAAGTATGCGGTATTATAAACTATGCATAAAACCTCATGGTTTGTGTTTTTCTTTGAGAAGACAGGTTTATTGCCAGATTCAGCAGTGTGCCTTCTCAGAGACATCTCTTTGTAGGGAACTCAGATTCTTTTATGAGAAACTAGGGACCTAGATTCTTCCAAATCTGGGCTCCAGTGACAACACCTAGCTGCATATGTAGAACAACATGAATCCTGGATTTCTTGGCTCTCTGACTAGATAGAAGCATGTCAGAGTTTTATCAGAATTTTTGAAACATCTGTCTGTGCTGCTGGGATTCTTAAATCTCCATGGGTTCTCTTTAAATAAGGCACAGCTTTCGCTGCATCTAGAGGTCAATAGTCACCTGGTAGCAGAAAGCAACATTCCCTGGCATTGGCTTTTTGTGATCAGCCTAACCCAGGCCAACTCTAACTGCAACTTTGAGACTTTTGTCAAGTGACCTGGAGCCTCCCAGCAGAGAGGGAATGATGATAGGTTACTGATTTTCTCAGTCTTTTCTTTCACCGAGAGATCTGTGTTACTTGTCTTAGCTTAGCATGTCTGCCATCAGCCGTGACTTCGCAGCTCCTTATTCTCCATTTCTAGTGCTGCAGTTGTTCTCTGGGCTTAGTGGCTTTATCCGAAGGGTTTCTCATGGCTTGTGATTAGGTTGCATTCCCAGTGGTGCTCAAAGATGATTAAGCTGTTCTTTTCCAAAGAGCACAGCCAATAGATGATAGCCCCTGCTGCTGCTACTGCAATTTTACCCAGTAATTGTTCCATGCAAAAACAGCTGTGCTGGGAAGCAATGGCAGAACCTCGGGTTCTTTTAGAATAGGTGAACAATGTGTCTGAACTGTTAGAGTCCACCATAACATCTTATTCTGGACTTACAGATCATGAATTCTGTTCTTTGTGAATCAACTTTTTCAACAGCAGGGTTGGGGTGTGCTACTTACTTCATTGTGGTCTCAGGCTCAGTTTTGAGGACAATCTTTAGAGAAAGAAAAGCATCTGAGAAATGCCTTGGATCCAGTTTTCCTACATGGGGTAGGCTAAGACCACAGCTCACTCTACAGCATTTGTCACTGTGAGGTTTAAAGTGGATTTCTGAGCTGCAGTTGGCAGCATGTGCCTTCTCATTAGAAACTCTTTGAGATGTGGGGCTTCAGGTAAGCATTGCTTCTTCTCCAGTATAGGGAGGAATGAATTTTAACCCTTAGGCTGTTGTAATGTCATGCCCCATTTTTATTGGTAACTGACTTGCTCTTTGCTATTTGCTTATGAGAATGATGCATATCCCAGGAAAGCTGGCTTGTCCATGCAGTATCACACAGCATGCGTGTTGTGCTGGTGGAAGATCTCTCTAATTTTGGAAGACATGGGATCCCACTTATAAGCATTTTCTGCTCAGTAATGTAGATATTTTTGTCACTACTTCTCTTCCATGTTTTGCTGTAGTGCTGCAAGGTACGTATGGTCTGAGATGTACCCTTACCAGTAGTCAATTATTTCCCTGCCCTGGGGAATGAAAATGTCCCCACCTGTGTTTTATCATGGTAAATGAGTGCTCTATTTATGCCCCAAATATTACACTTGCAGTAATGTGTAATGCTTCTTTTCCACAGAGAAATGTAATCCAAGTCACAATCCTGCTTAAAGTAAATGTTGCTCTACAGCCTGGCATCTTAATCTACACACACAGACTCTAATTACATGAACTATAACTTCTTGTGTAATAATATATCATAAGGTCAGAATGAGTGTTTCTGGATATTCAGTTTTGATTTAGCTCACAGGTTGTGACTTCTTGCAAAACATGAACTGGGTTCAGGTTCCTTGGAGCTGATGCTGTTGTGGATCTGGGATCATGGGTGCTCTGATTCCACTGAAGATAGCAGGGGACATATCGTACTTCACGACACATTGTAGTTTCAGGGGAGTTTTTGTTACAGGCATTCCAATGATATTCTTAGTCAGAGCACATATCTAATTTCAAGCAGACTCTGCTAGTCTAGTGCCATTAGACATATTGTTTGCACAGCTGGTAGAATTTTGAGGAGTGTTGAAAGTAACAAGTGGATTCACTTGTATCTTTGAATTGCCAGGGAAACACAATCGTGCAATTAGATTTTCCCATGACATTGCCATCCTCAGTCAGCTTTGTTGAGAGTATGTACCTTCAACATGTGAAGCACTGATGACTTTAGTTGTTCTCTATCACATTTAGAGTGAGTAAGAGCTTGCTATTTGTGTTTACAGCAACTGAAACTATTCACTGTACAGTGAATTGCTATCATTGAAGGGAGTTTTCTGTCTACCTGTGCAGTAACAGCACCTTCAGCAAGGCAGAAGGATTGGCTGTGGGACTTGGAATATCCCAGGAGGAAACATAGAGGGAACATCAAGGTGGTCATGCGGAAAGAGCAACAGCATTCAGTGAGCATTTGAAAAGTGCATGCCCCATCTTTATAAGCAGAGGAATATGGCTGTTGTTCCTAATCTGGCCAAGTAGCTCTATGCAGCGATTTGGGAACGCTCCATCAAAGCAACCGAGCATACATGCTCAGGAGGGAGTTTAAGTTCTGAATTATCAAACAGCGTTTCAGAAAAAGCCATAAGTCATGTTACTGGCAGTAAGAATAAGCCTGATTTCTGTGTTCTTTTTAATTGTATTTGCTTATATTTTTATCTTGTTGCCAGTAGACCAATTCTTTGCAATATGCTGAATGCATATCAGGATTTTTTGAATTTCAGGACCTCTCAGGATTTGAGTAAATGGTCCAAGGACTGCTCTCACTGATACCGTCCCCAGAAAAAATAGTCTGCTAGATTTCCCTGATCTGTTACAGAGGAAATTGTGAAGAAATTTTGAACCAACTATATCTTTTGTTTGTATTCAGCTTTTGCCTGATTTTATCATTTCTTTGTCCAAGAAACTGCATTATCCTGTGTGTGTTACAACTCTGAAGAAGAGGGACCAAAGATGTGCCATCTTCGAGTGTAAAGAGAGCACCGGGGGACAGTGGCAACAATGCATGTTCTATTCACAGTTTTGTTCCTGCACTTGCCCCGTCTTTGCCATCTAGAGCTTTAACTGTTTCTCAGTACCTCAGTTAGTAACTTGCTATTCCTTACATTTAGTATTAAGACCACAGCCCATTTTGTAAGATTTGTCAAACTATGAAGGGTAAAATGAAGCTTTTAACTATAGCTGGCGCCGTGTATGTCTCATTCGTAACTTCTGGAGGTGCTGGAATCCAGGCAATCACATTTTCTTTTGCAGTATGAGGAGAACTGAATTCTGTAATGCCCATTTCCCTCCATTCTTCTCTCAATACCCTTTTCCCACACATGTAGTTTGTGTTTAGAAAGGTTTCCTGATCCTTGCTAGGTGATTTTAGTTTCCAGACCTGTGCTCAATGACTGCCAGGAGCAGAACAGCTACATCAGAAACTGAAAAGACAAGTAGAAGGCTTGGAAACCTGAAGCACTGGTTCAGAACATGGCACAAGCTGCCTTTCAATGAGTTAGAGTTTTCAGAGGGTTTAATCCAACTAGCTGAGAATTTCATTGGCATGGTTACACAAAGGAATTGAGAAATGGTCTTCTGCAAAGCAACCTTGATATATGTATGTTTTTAAACAAGTTAGCTCATCTCTGTAAATGCCAAAAATTACATGATTTTTGCAGTGCCTTGGGAAACTTAGCTGCTTTTCCAGCTTATAATTATTTAATATCTTTTCTTTTGCCACCAAAAAGGCTGGGAAATTGTACTGCCTCCTTTAGAAAAAGCTTTATTTAGGGGATAAAAATGCAAAATCAGTCTGCAGGAGCCTCTTCTTTTTCAGCATCCTTTGAGACTGACTCATGGCTTTGCTTTTCATTTTTCCTCCACAGGTGACCTCCACACACAGCAATCCCTCTAAGTGAGCTTATTCCACTTGCTCTGAATTATCTGACCAGCACAGCTCTGTTATACAAAGCTTCATATAGAGCAAGAAATTTCTGTTCTGAAAACCTCTCATCAGTCAAGAAACTAGAACGAATGTATATGTCGTCTTCTGTTCTGAAATTTTGAGGGAATAGGTTTGGGTAAGAATATGCTTTTAAATGCACAGCCTCACGCCAGCTGCCTTACGTTACAGCTTGCTGTCCACAGCCTTTGTGTTCCATAACAATATTAGAATATGCTGGGGCTCCTGGGGCCTAACTTTCTATTGTAAATCTCACACTGAAACGCTCGGTCATCTGAACCGCTGTGTACACAAGGTATTTATAGAGAGAGAAGGATGCAGAGGCATCCCACTTATCACAGCAGACAAGTCTGCTTCATTGCACAGAGGAATTAGTGTTACTGTAGATGCTTTCAAGGATAAATCAGATGCAAGTTCGGTGTAGAAACCACAATCCTGTGGGTCACTAATAAATATCTGCCATCTGCTTGAATGCATGGGTACTGCTCTTATTTACCTGCAAAAGGATAATTTTCAGGTCATATATATTTCCATTTGCCTGTATTATCTTCTCAATTATTTGTGTTGTGTCTATTTTCCTTTAGAAATGTGTACCTTCCCACCTGCAATAGCTAAGTATGTTATTCAAAAGGAGGTCAGATTTAAAGCATACAGTATTTCCATAATTGAAAGAGATGGTATTGATTAACGGAGTCCACCTGATATATAAATTACCTTTAGGTTTTTTTAGTTTTGTTGTTTTTTAATATATACATTTTGTTTGTATTAGCTGTGGGCCTTGCAAATCACCTTTGAGGAAAATTTAAAGCATGAACAGAAAGGTACACCACTTCCAAGTTTCCAAAATCAGTTTGCCTTAAATACTTTTAGAATGAGAGTATTCACGACTGTGATTATGTATTGAATTAAGAAACAGTCAGAAATCAAACCCAACACTCATTCAACTAAAATTGACATTACATTTTTATATCTGATTTTGATATTTTAATGGTCTACTTGCCTGGCTGCTTTTTTTTCAAATTTGATATGTCGCTGTAGGAAGACCCTCATAGCATATAACATAGTGTTTCTGATAATAATGATGAATCAGTCCATTTTTGAAGGAAATAATAGAGTCTATGAAAGACCAAATCCACTTATTTATAGACTGAATGCCTGGCAGGCCAGAACGTCAAAGTAGAAATATTTGAAAGTGCACTTTTCCCTTCTCCTGTAATATAGGATTGGCATATGCTCAGTCTTGTGCTCCATATGCTTTATATTGATGACATTTTATGAAGTCATTCCAGTGGTTACCAGGAATGTAAGATTATGGGTTATTTCACATGTATTGAGCTTAGAAGAATGAATTAAAATAAATTAGACAATTATGTGGAATGTCTTGGCAGTAATTTGTCCAAATCCTTTAAGATGAACTGTAGGTTTAATCTGCACAGATTCCATTCTGGTATAAATAAGTGTTTCTAAAAGAAAGTCTGTGTGCCTCTTTCTCAGAAATATTCATATTTGTTGGAATTTTTTAGGCTAGAGATGATGTACTGACTAAAGAGGGCGTCTGTTTTATGTTGTTGAGTAAGAGAGAAAATTATTTGATAAAATCAAATAGATGCTGTATCTAACTGCTTATATTTATAATGGAACTTTTTACACATAAGCAGTAGAAATAATTCTAAAGCAAAAATATCTGCATTTTGTTCATATTATTGCTGTGCATATACATGTTGTTGGGATGTATAGTCCTGGTTAACTGAAAATACTTGGAGATGTATTTGGCCAAAGAGTCGCTGTAGTTATGAATGGTAGGATTTGTGGATGGCAATGTGACATTGTCACTGTTTTGAAACGTATTTTCTGCAGAGGTGGCAGAACTTTGGAGAATAAACACTAAATGGGGATACACCTTGCTAGCTTAAAATACTTGATTAAGCCTGTGAAAGTTCTGCATATTGACAAAGAGCTTGTTCTTGGCTAAGAAATTCTGCAGTAAGAAATGAAATAAACAAAGCTGTTTGTTCCAAAGACATTGCTGGAGAAGAAGAAATTTCAGAATCTTTTCTTCCCCTTCACATGTATTAGCTTTGGATAGTTGTGGTCTATGGTAAAATAGTGGTTTTCAGGTTTTACTAAAGGAGAAAGAGAGAAATGTGGATCCTAAATGCGAATATTATGCCCCACTTTTCCAACTGGGTGAACAGAAATCAGAACTATATTTTCTCCTAGCTTTACATCCATTTCTGTGAATCAGGTACTGTATCCAACTTAATAGTGAGTAGTCTCTGCCTACTATTGTTTGTGCATTTTTTATCTGTTTCTTAGTTTACAGTTAATGGTTTATATTTTATATAGATGTTAATGTCTTCCTCTCTGTTACCATTCTATGTTAGGGAAAGACAATAAAAGAACATATTATATTGTATCTCACATTGTTCACTAAGTTTTAAGAGAAGGAAATGTATTTTAGTTTTAAACTGACCCTTCCTGAAACAAAGCAGTCAATTTTCCTTAAAGTGAGTGTCATGATTTTTATGTAGACAAACTTTCAAGCTCTAAATGTCTGGATTGATGGCTATGTTTTCCCTTGGAGTGCAAGTAGTTATTTTTAAGATTTTCTTCATATTAATAATATTTACCAGGGCATATGCTCATCTATTCTGAATGCTAATTGATGGCAGAATTCAATTTTCCTCTCATCGCATGGGGTTTGTCAGGGACAGACAATAAGAACTCAGAGCTGGGAGACTGCAAAACATGTGTCTTAGTTAAGGAAACATTGTCTTCCATCACAGCAGGCTTTCTAGTATATTAGAAAAAAGTTAAAGTCCCTTCAATATTTTAGTAATTTGAAACAGTGATACTCTTGCTACAAATGTGTATGGTACAATGTTGCTGGTGTGATGTTACTCAAGTCCCCCAACCCCCCCCTTTTTTTTTTAATCCTGAGGGTTCAAGTCTGTACTCCTACAAGACTTGGGAAATGTTTCTGAAAGTTGATGGAACATTTCCTAGATGGGTAATGCTCTTGCAAATAAAGCTTTGATGGGCTGGGTACTACGGTTAGTCAACAAGACTGAAAAGTCCCAAGAACCGGCTGTTTTCTGCGCTTCCCTGCCACCAGGAGGAAAACAGCTGAGTCAGCAGGGAGCTTCTGCTGTCTCCAACCACTTAAAAAGAAGAATTTTTTGAACAAGAAAGAAATACAGAAATTAGCTTGTTTCTCTGAGGAGAACAGTGAATGCAAAGGGTCCAGAATATGGGGAAAATCAGCTCATATATCCTCATGCAAAAAGTAAGTTGAAATTAAGCTGTTGTTACTTCCCTCTTTCTTGTTTCCCCTTTCTTATAGTTGCAGATCTGCAAAGTGAGAATGGAGAACCCTCTCAGACCTACAGATCTCCCCATGCAGAAGAAGTGGGAAGGCCTGAGGAACAGACTAGTGGAGGTGTGTGGGGCAGCTCCATCTTCGACCAGCACAACCACCACCATAGGAAGAAGAGGGAGCATGCTGGGGACCCAAAGGCAGATGTGGGGCTTGGGAATAAACCAGTGCTGGGGACCAGAAGACAACCTCTTTTTTCCCCTTTTCAAGCTGTGTGAGATAGTAACTGCACTGGAGGTTGGAAGGGAGAAGACAAAATCTCAGTGAAACAAGTAAAGCTTACATTCACTCACAAGTTTAACCTGTAGGTTGAAAGGTTTGTGATGACTGTCTTTGGATTAGGCAATAACGAACTACTATTCTAGCTGACAAAATACTTGCTCTGAACTACTTACTATCTGTTTTATAAGTAGGGGAAAAAAAAAAGCTATGTTCTCCATCAGCATGTCAATTTTTTTTTTTCCCCGAAGCTGCACGGTTTCTGAGGCACTCTGGGAGAGCAAATGTCAACACTGTGTGGAAGATTTATGTCCATCTAAAAACAAGGTCTGTTGAATCAATTATGTGTGCACATGTAATATCATTCCAAATCTGGGTATGTTGCTTTTCCATGCAAAATTCAGGTTCTTGCACAGTGCTTCCAATTTCACTGTATTATGTGTTGCAGTTCTGTATCCTGAAAGTCCATAGTTGCTGCTATCTGATATTTATACAATGGAGACTCTGGGCAGCCAGATATGTGAGACTGGAAGTATTTTTTGGGTAAACTTTCTTAAAACAGTTTGAGTTGCTGTGTAGTCTTGAAGGGCTGAGTTTTCCTTGTTCCCTCCTATGGGCAGTTATGTACATGCACCACCCTGTCCATGGCCTAGGCCTCCATTTTAGCCCTCCATGTCTTCCCCCACCCTGGCCATGGCCCAAGACCCCATTCCAGCCCACCAGGGCTGTCAGCCCTTGCCTCAGTGGAGCTGCAGCTGGGCTGGTCTTCAGCTTGCCACAGCCCTGCCCTGCCCGGCCATGGACTCCACCGAGCAGGGCCCACCCGTGGGCCCATGTTCCAGTCCCCCTCAGCCTGTCCCCATCCCCAGGGAAGTGACTGATGCCTAGGGCTGGGGTTGCCGCCGGCTGCGCTGCTCCTGGGTGGGGTGGGACAGTGGGATGGGCCCTGGCTGCCAGGCCCTGCCTGGCCGAGTCTCCTGGGACCCCTCACCACTCCCCATGCCTGACCTCAAGTGACCAAACAGCCTTCATGGCACTTTGACAGTGGGAATGTTTATTAACATCATATTCATTAAAAAAAATTCAAGTAGGCTTTTTCCTAACTGAAACATTTCCCAGAAGGAAAGCTTTTCTTCCAATTCAAAGCTTACATTCGCAAGACTTTTGTCCTCTCTGGCAATTTGCATTGAATTCAATAGCATGAAGTGAGTTGTGAGTCAGCTGCCACACTCTGAATCATCAAAATACTCCTGTATTATTAGCAGACATTAAATCCGACATCTTGTTCGAGTGGGAAGCGTAACGCAAGTTTAAAGCATCCTCGTAACTCAGTGGTGTGTGTAGGAAGCACCACGGCATTGTGTAATGGGAAGAGCAGCCTGGAATCGATCCTGCGAGTTTTTCCCAGGGAAAACCGCCAAAGACTTAAGCTGTTAAGTCAATGTTGCGTTTTAATGAAATTCCTGGCACATCTAATGCTAAAAGTCCCCTGAAGGGAAAACATTGTAAATCTGTCTCATCGTGCTAAAAGTGAGGGCTGTAGGTTGGGAAACAGGCTGTTGCTTCCAGTGCTTGTTGGGTGCTGGGGAGAGGGGCCGCTTGCCATCCCACTACCCTTCCCACCGGGTTAGCCCCGGGGAAGCGCAGCCGAGGGCTGCCGACCCGTTGTTCCCTGCAAGGGGGTCTTTGCTCTGACTGCCGGCGATGGGACTGAACCCTGGATGTCAGCAGGGACGTGAGGGTGCCCGATGGAACCCGTGCGCGGAAACATGTGTCAATAGATAGTATAGCAACTGAAATGAACCATGAGTAGATAAGCGGAATATGCAGGCCAGGTGGCTTCTGAGACTTGCATGTTTCAATGCGAGGCAATATGTGATGAACTTCATGACTGTGTGAATAAGGCAGAAAGGAAGCAGTTGACAAAATGTTTATACTGAAAAGTAAAATTTTCCTTCAAGTATTGCTCTTAGGCATCAGTCAGTTAGGGAAAACGCTCTTTTTACTTTCCTTACAAATTTCAGAAGTTGGGTTTAAAAGGTGATTTCAGGGTACTGGCACTGTGGAAATGTAGGCAGATACACGAGTGCAATCTGTTTTGGTGTATCTCCCTGTCTTCATTCCTGATGCTTCTGGGAATTTCTCCGGCTTTGAAGAAACAAAAAGTTGACTTGAAATAATTTTTTTCAGAGAATGAGGTGCTGTTAATTAGGAATGGGCTTTCTCTGTAGTCAAACTTATCTCATGACTACCTACAGCACAGATTGGGCTGAAGCAACAGGATGATAATTTGTCTGGTATAGATAACTTGAAGGGCACTAGTGGTCATAAGATGTTTGACGCTTCTACTTTTCATAATGTATGAATCTGATTCAGCTAAGAAGAATTTGCTTTGGTCTAGTAGATAAATACATATTTAAGAAATTCAGAAGGAAATTGTGAATGCATGCAGTAGGCCATAATACCAGTTTAGAATCTTTTCTGCCAGTACAGCAAGGTCATTACTATACGTGTTGCATAATAAGTTTAAAGAGCTCTTATTTTAAGCAGACATCTTGATTGGCTATATAAGACCACACTTGCTAGATATTTTATTCAGTCACTAAAATGCAATGTCTTTTTGAAGCTGGTGCCATTGTTAGCAGATATTTAGAGTCCTTATTTTGAAATGATCATCTGAGTTCTTGAATGTCTTTTCTGTGAAGTAGCTGAGCTTCAGATTATTGGAAATTCCTAGTATGCGTTAGTAAGCACTAGTATTACACACATTTACATAATTTAAGACTGTGCAGTAAAGTCCAATGTTAGAAAAGTTTGGAAGTGAGTTTTCCGTTAGAGCTGAATGAATTTTGCAAAAGAACTTCCACAAATATTTCAATCTTTCAGTAACATCATCATATCACTTTTTGTAATCACCATCTGTAAATATTTCCTTTGAATCCTCAAAAAACATGAGGAAGATCAGTTTGTTTGTAGGAACTTACAAAACAGTTGTGTTATCTCAACTGAATTCTAAATTAATCATTCTAAGTACCATTCTCTTAAAACTGTGTGAGGACTGTGGCTGAGGCTGTTGCAACCAGAGTTCAAACCCTTTTTTTTAGATAAGTGTTTTTCTTCAAGAAACTGTGTACAGTCTGCCTTTTAGAAAAAGAAAGGAGGAATAAAATGGCATTCCTAAAAGCCTTCAGTGTCCTCGTGTTTGGGATGATCCTAACTTTCAAAACAGCTGTCAGTTCTATAAAATTTCATAGGACTGACTTATCTGACAAGCCAGCAGAGGAATGATTACTTTAAACAGTATGTAAAACAGGCCCCTTGTCTTGCAAATCCTCAGCAGCTATGAGGTTGGGAAAGGCACACGGGTGGATATTTACATTAGGAAATTTCTCAGTATTTAAGGTAGCTGGCTGTTGACTGCACTTTCCTTCTATAGTCAGTGAAGGAAGTGAGCAAGAGGGAGTCAGCTCCAGTGACAGCTGAGATCAAGGAATCTCTTTTTTTCCCCTTGGAAAAAGCCGTCTTTCGGTTGGCTGTAAGTGAGAGTAGGTGGTTAAATTAGGTGCCTAAAACTGAGGAGTGTTAACAATCTCCATGGTATGTATGTGTATCTTTGTGCATGGCACAGGCTATAGCCTGTGTAGTGTTATCACTTCTCTGTTGGGTTCTCTCTCTACCATTTACCTTTCCCGCAGGATTCCGCTTCAAGGAAACAAAAGCACTTCTGTCCCTCCCAGACTGGACCCAGATACAACCCCACTTCCGTTAACTCCTTAGTATGGAACTGGGCCAGCTCAGCTACATTTCTCTCCTTCCAGAGTATGTAACCAAATAGTGTTACTGACAGTAGGGGCTTGCTTAACCAGAAAACAAAGAGATCACTTTAGAGAGACGATTTCATAATCTTAAATATATGTTTTTCTCCCCTAGTGTTATAAATCATCAAAAGGTAAATTTGATGGGATTCTTCTTCTGGGGTAAAGGAAAGGAGCAGTCCCAGCCTGAAGTCCTCTGGCAAGCCTAGAATTCCTTGAGGTGTGGCGTGGGCTTTGTCTTCCAAAGAACATGCCCTAAGCCTGCTTTTCTTAGTTTTTGACTGGTTCAATTTATTATTTATTTATTTTTAATAATCCACACTCCAAAATAAGAGTTGATTCTCAAATTGCATTTTCTAAACAGAAAGAGGTTGTCTTGCGAAGAACAGCTACATACATGTTGGCCATCCTGTAGTGTATTGAGAAGTCCCTCTTTAGACAAATCGAGAAACCCAAGTGAGAACGAACCATTTAAGGAACTTTTTAACTGACGGAAATCTAACTGGCAATGCAAGTTACTTCACAAGCCTTGTTTATTCTAGTTATGTCCTGCCCATTGTAAGCCTGCTTGATTGGTTTGAATTAGCTCAATAGCCTTCTGCGTTGCAGCAAACTTTGAACAAGCTTTCTCCAAAGTGGAGGGATTTTTTTTGCTTGGTTTGGGGTTTCTTTTGTTTGGAGTTTCTTTTGTGTGTGTTTTTTTTTTTTTTGGGGGGTGGTGTGGTTTTTTTTGTTTGTTTGGTGTTTGTTTATTTATTTGTTTTCATTTTTGTTGTTGTGCAATATTCTCACTATCAGTATCCTTGCTTGCTTCTAGGGCTGATTGGATTCAGACATATTGATACTATGGTGTTAAGGATGCATTTGCTTCCTATAATCAAACAACTTTCTGTAACGTCCTGTTTTCAGCGATACAGGGCATGGAGTAAAGCAGCTCTTTTGTAGTGCTTTGAATTAAAAATTGTACTGCAGTCCTTTCACTAGCTTAGCATCATCTTCAGGAAAACTTGCCAGTGTTGCCAGCTGTTCAAGTAGGTACACAAGAACTCGTTTTTAATATGCATATATTTTCTTGTTTTCTAGATGGACTTTTTCCCTTTCTTTTTGCCTCTTTTTATGTTCTTTGAATGTAAAAGTGTATTTTCTAAAATACAGAATGAAGGAGAATGACAAGAAAAGTTCTCAGGATTGCATTTCACAGTCTTTGAATATTTTGTTGCTAGTGTTTTCTATTTTAAAACTGAAGTCTATATTTACTTACAAGTCTCCTAAAATTATTATAGGATCATAGAATCTTTCAGGTTGGAAAAGACCTCTAAGATCATCAAGTCCGAGCATCAAGCCAACACCACCATGCCTCCTAAATCATATCCTGAAGTGCTGTATCTACAGTTTTTTTTATCACCTCAAGGGATGGTGACTCCGCCACTTCCCTGGGCAACCTGTTCCAATGCCTGACCACTCTTTCCATAAAGAAAATTTTCCTAATATTGAATCTAAACCTTCTCTGATGCAACTTGAGGCCATAAATTGCTTCAGTTCCTTTCATAACTCAGTGAATAAATTAAGCATTCCTGCTATGTCTACCTATCTCTTATGACACTCTCCATATATAGCATCTCAAAATATTCAACAGCAGCACAAGAAATTTTGCTGTCTTCTACTGTTTGCTAAATGTATTCAGTGTTTGAATCAATACTGAGGTTTGCTATGTACAGTTGTGGTCAAATCTATGATAAATTATCTTTTCATAAGTGTGATTAAATCAGCACTCACACTATGTGTCTATTAACATGCTGTCATCCTGGAGGAATTTATATGAAACTGGATTACTCTTGCATAAAGAATTCCTGTAGTTTCTTCAGATTCTAGCAAATTACATTTAGGATTAATCTTCTTTCTTCTCCATTTCTTCCCCCTCCCCCCAACAACTTTTTTCCTTTCTCCTTGTTCTCTGTTGATATACTCATTATTTTCTGAATGAATGCCAACACCGTAGCAGATTTTTCAAAGACTCTCAGCGTAGCAGACATTTTGAGCTGTGGCTTTGACAGATTGCACATTTTGAAAGTGCGATACTGTAGCAAGCGTTTTAGTAAATTTGGCAGACTACATACTGTCTTGAAATCCACTGATGAAAAGTGAAAAATCTATTAGATGTAGGTTGGCAGGATACATGTGACCTGCTGACAGGCTGTGCACATATTTTATTTGATTCCAGGAGCAAGGAATCAATTCCCAGGGGTTTATGAAGAATTGCAGTGAATGTCACTTACAGAATGAGAAAAAAGGCAGTCTTGAAAGAATTAGATTGTAGAAGATGACTGAAAAAAGAGTTGTAAAAGTCTTTGTCTTACATTTAGGGGTTTTACTAAAATTATGATTGCTACAGAATAGATAGGAACCATGATAGTAGTGTATGTTCTACTGCTAGAGAGCGGCTTTGATCATCCCCTGTTCTTGGAGAAAGAATTTACAAGTAGAGGAAACCCTCTCGTTTTCCAGTGCTCAAAATACAGACTTACACTTGTGATTTTGACTCTCCATTTTCAATGCTGGGGCTGGGACACTCAGTGTCTCGTGAGTGTTCTACAGCAAAGAGCTTAGCTTCCCAAAGCAGAGGGGCTTTTACAACAGTTTACTTGCAGGCAGAACACTGCTCTGAGGATTTTCCCTTGTGGCTTTAAAATCTGTTACCTTGCTTGGCAGTTCCTCAAAAGGTGTATGTGCTGTACGCTGTCTTGCATGAGAGGTTATTGAAGCTGATATTTGCTCAGAAGCACCCTGTGCGTGTCTGTGGTTAACCTGCAGTACCATGAGTTTAGTTTGAATACTCGGGTCATGACACCGCCCAAAGGGGTGATAGGACCCTCGTCTCCACCGCTAACTATGTATTTTCACCTCCACCTTTGTATTGGCATTGGCTTTTGGCACCCTCTGCTTAGTTGATTCAAATTGCAGATCTAACTGAAAACTAATTAGAGCAAAAAACAAAAAAAGTTTGTTCATAGCTGGATCAAGACGCTTGATGGGCATGTGGGTACTAGTACTGATGCAAGGAGAGGAAGAATTATGCTGTTAGGGCAGGTAAAGGGCAGAACTAGTTCACGTTGCAACTTTTTTAATTGAGTGACATGTACTTGTCAGAGTAACAAATGACTTACCTAATTCTCTCCAAAACTGTTGTTAGACTTAGGTTCATATTCAAACATCACATGTAAAACTGGAGGCATCTACATTGCACCTCACTGCAGGCTAAGTGAATCTTAACTGTTCATTTTTTACTCCCCTCATAAAATTCCTACATTAGATAATGATAGTGGAGTATTAAAACAGATCTCACCAAAACCAAATAAATTGGCTATCAGATTTTCTGTCTTTTATGGAAGTATACTTCATCTCATGTTCAAGCTCATTTCCATCTCTCAAGAGAAGTTGTACTACACGCATATTTGGGAATTTCACAGTTTTTGCACTGCAAAAAGAATACGCTGTTCTGATTTTTTAATATTCTATATACCCCTTGAAAACATGTAGCCTCAGCACTGACCGTGTCATGACGTACTAGTAAAGAAACACATAAAAAACATTACTTATTACTTTCTGACTCACATTTGCACAGGCAAGCCAAAGCAGATCTATTTTTCATGTCCATTCCTTTCTTTGTAAGCTTTAGGGACATTAAACAGGGGAGAGAAAAGATAAAGAACGAAAAAGGTGAAACAAAGACTCTTTAACAAGAGAAAACATTTTTAAAAATCAAAACTACTGAGTTTGGAGTGTATAACTTTGTTTTTTTAATATTTGAAACTGATTCCTACTTCTAATACTACTTTTGTGTCTCAAAACATGAAATAATGAAAGTGTTTCTCAGGTGGGAAACAGGGTGTAAGGATTCTGATCCATAGTTTCTGTGAATAGGTTAGGATGTAAAGCAGAGAAATTACAGGCTTGTAAAGGTGCTGATAAGGACATTCATACTGATTTTTGCATATCAGCTGCTGATGTGCAGTGTGGATCTGTCCTGTGAGGCAATTTACATGGCAGCTAGAAATCCAAGCGAAGAGCTGCACAATTTGTAGCCTGCTGAAAAACTCTATTGGCCATGAGGAAAGGATCTGAGGATGCAAGGAAAAACAGGTGACATGGAAAGGTGGTCAGATTGCCCAGTGGTCATTGTCATGTGGCGTCCCCCTGCCAGCGCACATGTCCTCCCACCTCGCCCCAACCGTGCATCAGAAACTGCTCGACAAGCACGGGTTAGGCAGCGTGGTGCTGGTGTCTGAAAACATTGGAGAAGGAAAATTAATAATAGGTGACATAGAAATATAGGGGAAGTGGGCAAAGGGGTGGATGTTGGGAAATAAAGATGAGGAGATAGTGCTAGGAGGGAAGTTAGAGACACTGGGGTGAAGTGAAAGAGTTATGTAAGGAAGAGTGGAGAAGAAGGTATTTGGGTTTTGGCACCCTTGACCTTGAAGTACAGCTGTGTCTGAGTTGCAGATAACTGTGCCGAGGTTACAGTGATAGTAAGGCTGTTAGAGTCATAAGATTGGGTCTGACAAGGTAAATGGTAATACACAATAAACTATAAAAATCAAGATGGCATTTTCTTGTATGATTTGTGTTATAAAGGAGGTATTTATAAAGACTTAAGATGAAATTTTATGTTTGCTACAAATAGCATAGTATTTTTTCTGAACTTTCAGTATATGCTATTGTGAGGGGCAGCATATCAAATAAACTACATTTTTTGTTTTTCTCCACTATGTCAGCTCACAGTTAAAGTATTAATTTAGAATAATGTGCCACCCATCAATCACAACTTCCATGTCTTCATACTTTCCTTTGTTGTCATCTTCAATCTTGAACTGGCGTGTTCCAAATATGTGTCAGTCTTTAATCGATGTAGCCAGAATGGCATCCAACCTTTTGCAAGTTTTAGTGTACTTTTTCTGCACTGACGTCTGATCTGTCAAATTCACACTTCTTGAAAATGTGAAGATGTAGGCAACAGGGTTAGTATAGGAATTAGTAATTGTGAGACAAAATGTATAAATGCTTTTCAGTCAATTATTTTTTTAACACCATATATAAGAATATTGTCATTTCGTCATTTGTATTAAATATGTTTATTTAAAAAAAATAATAGTTCCCAGAGTTCAAATTATTCTTCCAATATAAATACATGAAATCATCACCCTTAAAACCGAGGCACTATCTTCAGGGAAAATATAATTCCATTTATTGCAGCTTGTAAGGAACAAGATAATTGTGAACAGCAAGGGTTGACTTCCAAAAGGAGAAAAAAGAAAATCCTCTACAGACTTCATAACAGTGCCTTTTTTTTTTTCTTTTGTTTTCACTTTGAATGTACACTTGAATATGTTTTACTCAGCTATGAAACTACTTTCTTCAGGTCACTGGGGAGCAATTGACATTCTTGCAGGTGCATGTGATCTAGCTACTCAGTTACAGAAAGAAGAATTGAAAATGCCTTGCTAGTTGTGTGCCTTTGTATCAGAAATCAAATGTACAGTGTCTTTGGACTAATCACTTTTGCACTCGTCTGACACATACAGAAACACTTGTGCAAAGAGCACTGAACAGAAGCAGTAGTGCAGACAGACAGACTGCACTAAAATGTTTTAGGGACTGAGAGGAGAGTAGGCACCCACAAGTGGCCGAGTGCTGAAGTTGCCATGTGGACTGTTCACGTGCTCTCATGTCGCTGTTCAGAAATGTGAAGTCCCCAAGATCTGTTGTATCTCGGAGACAGGAAGAGAAGTGTGTAAACTGTGCCCAAGTCCTTGGAAGGCCTTGACTTGCAAGGCAAATGAATTCCGCTCTGAGGATGGAGAGTTCAGTTCATAGTAAAGGAACACTGACCGTCTCTTTTGAGTAAAATAATGGCTAGAGCACCGATTCGACAGAGGAAAACCTAGTTCTGAATTGGTAACTTTTGTTAAAGAGACATGAATCCTGAACTCCCACGTCAAAAAACAGTGCCATGGCCATCAGGGTACAAGCAAGCCCAAGCTGACAGGGTGAACAATTTCACCTGTGACAATATTAGTTCCTCTGTGCAGAAAGGAGCACTGGAATCATGGTCTGGAGACGTCACAGAAAAGCAAGAAACCTAAGTATGGACACTCTTGTGGATGTTACTGGAGGACAAGGCATGCTCCAGGGGTTGCCTATGTTTTCTGTGTTAAGGACTTGTTGGAAGCAGAGCATCAGCAGCACTGGAGAGCAGGATCACACCCCAGAACAGCAAATCCACAAAGGAATGGTTTGAACTTCTTATCAGTACAAAAATGTCACTTGAAACATTTACTTACTTATTTACATGACTCTTGTCCTAATAAGAAGCCCTCTGAATTTGATGAGCTTTTCCACTGTTTTTGATAGTGTAAGCTCAGGCTGTAAATTTAAAATTGCTTGTGCCTCTGTCAAAGAAGTGTTGTATTACATTTCAAACAATGTTTACCACTGATGATTTGAGTTGTCATTTTGATTACAAAAAGAGGCTCTGCAGGGAGTTTCTAATAGTAGCTCTAATAAAGAGTCAGACCATAAAAGACTAGAAGGACTCAATAGAAATTATAATTGTGCTTTAATTTACAGTTGTTGTCTTACAAAATGTTCTCTAAGGAATCTTTTCAAAATAAGTCATCCATACAGCAAAGGAAAAGGGACTCTGTGGCAGAATGAAGCATTGCATTTTACCTGCAGACAATAAAAAATATTCAAATTACTTTCTTTTTGTTATACAGTGCAACGTAAAATGTTTGAAACACCAAATAAGACATTTAGAATTCAAGAGTTTGTAGGGACTGTGAGTCTAATTCACTTTCTCAGCAAAACATGGTCTCTTCCTTTATTGCATCTGGGAGCAACACCATACTAACCTCAGGCAACAGCAACCATAAAGTTAAAGTGACAGGACTATGTTCCTCAAGGGAGGATGTGAGGATGCTTCTTACATTTGCATCAAAGATCAAAGCACAATTTGGGATGGGTGCTGACTGAATGTACAAAATTCAAAGGACATTTAAGGCTACTAGCTCTAATCAGTAGTTTACCAGACTGCTTTTATGGCAGGATAGGAATTTCATATAGCATAACATAAAAAGGGAGCCTCTGTAGCTGACACTGAATGAAAATCTGAATTCAGCCAAAAATCTACTTGATAAAAGAGGTATTTTTGTTCTTCTATTTTTTTCTATTTTTTGCTTTCTACTGTGGAATAAGATTAAACCCAAGATTTTATGGCTTTTTATCAATATATAACACCTCTCACCTTTCAAAACAGTAAGAGCAACTCAAAATTATACAAGTAATATTCAGAGTATGACAAGGAGCCATATCCATTATGAGATAAGTGATAATTTGTCATTAATTAAGTCCTCTTCCTTTCTGTATGGCAGCAATGGGCAAATCAAATGCTGTCCACAGCTCATTAATAGTGGTCCTACTCCCTGGGTGCTGAGCACCAGGAGTCCTTGCCGCAGTCTGTCGTTCTGACTCCTCTCTTTCTCTCCATGCACTCGGACAGTAAACACAGAGGTATTAATATTTAGACTGCAATCAAGAGATCGTGCTGTTTTGAATCATGCTATTATCGTATTTATTTCTTCTTGTCTTTCTTTCCCGTGGTGAATTTAACTATCTGCTGTTTTATATAATTTCTTACATAAAGCCTCAATTTTAGAGGTTCTACAACCAGAAGTAAAATACTTAAAAACACACACATTAGAAAGGGATAAAATGACCCTTTATTCCCATCTGTTGCTTACACAATTTAAGATGATGTACACTGAAAGTAAAGCTATTTAATACTCTGTGAATTTTCACAGAAGATTGACCCAAAGCAATATTCTATTTTTCCTGTAATTGTAATGCATAAAGAAAAAGTGAGAGCTCAATGACTTCTTTGTTTTTGCTGCAGTTTAAAATTTGCCTTTTAAAACACACAAACAAATGGCTTAGAGAAAGGAGAAAATGAATTGATCGTGACCACAGTGTAAGAACTGGAACATAACATCTAAAAACTTGTTTATGTCTTTCTTTGTTGGCTAACATCTGATTTGCCTTTTTTTTGTCTATAAGTGTTCCTAACCTTTGAGCTCAGGCCAGGTTATACTTTGGGGACGGACAGATATTCCTAGAAAGGCAACTTGATGCCTGATAGCCCTGGGGATGTTGTGAAATGAGTATATGTTTCAAAAGAGAAGCCACAAATAAAAGGAAAAAGTGCATATTTAGCATAGGCCTTTAAGTTGGCGTAGCAGGGCTGGCAGAGCTCCGCTGCTTTGGCATTTTGAAGGTGGGCATATGGAGTCACACATACCATGAACTGGGATGCTTGTACTAGAAAATTTGCCTAATACCTCTTGAAACAAATGGGGTATTTTGCATATGCATTCAACTGAAATAAAGTGGATTTTTTAAATTTTCCCTGTAGAAACAATGAGCCCATGGTAAAATGTGGGATTGATATGGAGTGGCAGCAACATATAGCAACCTCTTCCTGATTTCAGTACTCAGGAAAGGAGTTGTTCTGGGAGACCTGGGAAGTCCACCAGAGCAGTCCTCGTTTCCAGCCATTTCTCTGTGTTTCTGTAACAGGCTATTTCCATATCTCAAACTAGTCTGTGTGATACTTTGTAGGAGGTTTTGAGACACTGGATGCTATATTTTCTTATTAACACTGAAAAAATGACCACAGAAAAGAATAGTTTTTGGATCTCTCTTGCTCACCTCATTAGAAGCCGTACAGATATTGGAACATTGCTCTTATGGGAGATCTGAAGGCACACATTAATCTTTTAATTAATAATTTAAAAGAAAAATGATTCTCTTTGTGCATATGAGCTTATTCTTAACAGGGTGATCAAAATGAAGTCAAGGGACAAAAAAGCAGGTCTGAAATAGCTGGCACAGCATGTTATACCTGTGGTTAGATTTCAGACATTTTCTGTATGCAATTAAAATTCATTATGTCTTTGTACAAGAGCTTATTTAGGAAGTCTGACATGGAGAAATTACTTGAGCAATTTGACTTACATTATTTTTATGCATGTAGTAATCTTTGAAAGGTTTCCATTAGATTGAGTGTTCAGAATTAAAGACAGTTTTGCCTTTAATTTCCAACTGTATCTGCAATGATACAATCTAATATATTTTTAAAGGCAATTCTAAGCATTTTTTGTCAATTCAATTCAATTCAGTCCAATGAACTCTTAAAATATCAATGTTATTTTTAACATATTGCCTTTATAAAGACTGTCAGAAAAGGAAGTATTGATATAAAACTTAGGAACAGTGCCTCACTCTTTATTTATTGATGTGAGATATTCCGAATTTCCTTATAAACCAACAGCTCTTTCCTGCTGTACATATCTTGGATTTCCAGACTCAGTAATCATTTAGGAATGAACTAGCCACCCATTGCCCTGAGTGTACTTTTTCCTTTTATCCTTTTAAGTTGGCTTTATCAACTATGTCTCCACATGCAGATGAGGCAGGATTGGAGGGAAACTGGAAGGGGAGAAGAACATTAGCCAGCCTGTAAATATCTAGGCCACAAGCACAGGTCGGTATGTTACTACATGCTAACTGGTTTATGAGTATTAGGGAGGGCCAGTAGTTAATTTCACCAAGTTAATACATATTAAGGGACATGGCCATGGAAATCAAGATGGTAATGTTTTTCTCCACACTGAGTATATGAAATACAAATAACTTTGATCAGAGCCACCTAGGAACTATATTAAGTGCATCTACTGAAGGTACCTTGCATAACTATAACAGCTGTCATGAATTTTTAGGCTAAGAAAGCGACTATGGAGGGCTTAATATCCACAACTGCCAAATGCCTACTTGCTAGATTAAGAGGAGAGTTAAATTCACAGCTGTCACATAAGGGCACATTGGGGTGACAGCACAGTCCCTTCCTCTTTTCCCTCTCCCTGCTCCCCCTCCAAGTCTACAAATCTTTTATTAAGAAAAAAAGAAGTAATAATGAGGAGCTGTCTTAGCACGAGAAATATGGGCCAAAATGCAATAGGGCCTATATCATTATTTTTCATAAAGCACTCCAACTGTTTTTGTTCTGAAAACACTTATAACTAAGAATTTGCCTCTGAGTGAAGTAGTAGAGCCCTGCTGATACGGGATTGATGTTCTCCATAAGAATGTGATCTGTAGAGTTTTGGCCACAAAAGCAGCTGCCATTACAGGCTTTTTTTTTTTTTTTCTCTGTGTGTGTCTCAAGAGGCTAGTTACTAAACTAGAAGCTGGGATTTGTATTCAAAGTGGAGATGGGAGAATATCTTCGAAATTTTATTATAATTGCTTATGCTGCTGAGTGGGTTGTGTTTGAGGTATTTGTATCATTGCAGAGTGATAGTTCTGCAGCAGAGTGACAGACGACTGCTTGTACCAATTAGGCACCGCTTCTTTAGCTCAGAAGGGGAAAGAGGAATGTATTGATTTCTTCCTATGTTTAGGATACAATGAATGAAAACCATACCAGACACCTTCTGGGATCTCTGCCTGAACTGAGCAGACTGGAGAAAACTGTGACAAATCCAAGAACAAAGCAGCCTGTGAAGGATTCAATTTAAAAAGGGAATTGAAATATCTTTTTGTCACCTGACAGAAGTGTCTGAACACTTAATGATTTTAGTTTTGATTCTGTAAAAGAGTTATCTTATGAACAGCCAGGAGCTTAGTTTGCTGTTGTTTACTGTTGGCTTTCTTGACTTCTAAGGAACAGATAGGCAAAGGGAAGAATTGAACCTGTTTGAAAAGCTGAATCAGTTAAAGTTGGTAGAATAGATACTTGTCTTATCAGAAGTGTATTTATAGGTCTTCTTCAAATAAGAAAGATGTGAAATTCTTAAAAAATGAAAATGAGGACTTGAGCTGGTATAATCTTGAGGGTGTTCCATGACATGTGTACTTGGAGCAGGACCCAGAACTGTTGACTGCCATCTGGTTGATCCTCGCCTGCATATCTCACTGTCTTAAGTTAATAAAAGCATTTGTATGATGTGAGCAACTGAAATAATGTCCAAGACTACATTATTTTAGATTTAGGGGTGTTTTGTGTTATACATTTTCACTGCTCATGGAAGCAAGACAGGAAAAACTCCTGTCTGTGTTTTGTTCACCAAACTGAACTGGACAATAACCTGAAATCCATCTCTAAGTTCATCCTGCTGATTTTCATAAAGTTTGTGAATTCCCTAGAGAAGACACTGAATACAAGGCTAGTGGTGGTGTTTCCACATAAAAGCATGCATATGGCTTGTGCTGCAGGTAGAAATGGATCTCTTCTCTGGGTTAATTGCAATAGTCCATGAAATGGAATCAAACACTGGAGGAAACTACAGCAACAAGACTTGTTTACTGGCCCTTTCAAACTGCAATATGTGAATGTCCTTTTAGTCCTCCCCAGAGATTTGTGAGCACGTGCCAGAAATAAACAGCTGACCTAAGGAAGAGAATTCTCCCCTGTGCATCTGCTTGGGTTATAGGTTCATGGCAGTAACTAGCTGTGGAAATCAGTCTTTTGTAATCTCTGCCCTTTATGCTTTACTCAGAGGGCTGCTGTCACATCTATAAATAATCCATTTGTGGGTCTGTTTGAAGATAAAAAAGCCTGGCATGCAAAAAAGCTTTGCCGTGCTCTCCAGTTACTTCTCCAAAAATGAATGCAGAAAATCTAGGGTGTTTTGTGTTCACCTTATTGGTTTAGATGTTCCTTCCTACAAAATTCTGTTAATGCAGATTGCATTTTCAAGACAGGGCTTACAATTACAGGCAAGACTTAAAAATTTATATTGCCTGTAAAATTCTAACAGTATAAACCTGTCCAATTCTATCTTGTAAGAAAGGACCCGATGAATAGAGGCAACACAAATGAAATGTAACAACTTGCAGATACAGCTCTTTATGTGTGTGCACTGTATTTCCTCAAAGCCGTGCAAGACAAAGGAGGAAGGAATGTGGAAACACTTAATTATTAACATAATTATGATATCATTCTTAAGGTTTTACATAGCTCATTTTTCCAGCTTCAGCCATGTTGACTAATTGAGAACTAGCAATCCTGAATTGGAAAAAGAAAAAAAATCTGTTAACATGGATCCCTTTCCAGAACTGCTTACATTATATGATGAGCTCTTTACCTTTTTTGCATTAACAGCACATATTTTGAAGTCTGTTGTTCATTTGCTCTGTTGTGCTCCCTCCTCCTTGTGCTTCTTGGCAAAGTCACTTTCCCTTGGTAGTGGCCTGTCCAGTGAAAAAATCACCTCATATGGAATAAAAAGGCTTCACAGATGGGACTGCTTCTGCTTTGCTGCCTTATCTCTGTTCTCTTAGGAGAGCAGGAGTTTTGCCTATGTATCTTGGTGACAAGCCGTGGATGGAGGATATTATTTATGGTTTAGCTGCTCCTTATTGTCCCTTATCTTTAAGGACGAGAGTGTCCTGTAGAATCATAGAATGGTTTGGGTTGGAAAGGACCTTATAGATAATCTAGTTCCAACCCCCCTTAGCATGGGCAGGGACACCTTCCACTAGACCAGGTTGCTCAAAGCCCCATCCAACCTGGCTTTGAATACTTCCAGGGAGGGGGCAGACACAACTTCTCTGGACAACCTGTTCCAGTGCCTCATCACCCTCATAGTGAAGAATTTCTTTCTTATTTCTAATCTAAATATACCCTCTTTTAGTGTAAAGCCATTACCACTTGTCCTATCACTACACACCCTTCTAAAAAGTCTCTCTCTGGCTTTCTTGCAGGCCCCCTTCAGGGGTCTAAGGTCTCCCTGTAGCCTTCTCTTCTCCAGGCTGAACAACCCCAACCGTCTCAGCCTTTCTTCATAGGAGAGGTGTTCCAACCCTCCGATCATTTTTGTGGCCCTCATCTGGACCTGCTCCAAGAGATCTTTGGACCTGCTCCAAGAGGTCTTCCTGCACTGAGGGCTCTAGAGCTGGACACAGGACTCTATGTGGGGTGTCACCAGAGCAGAGCAGAAGTGTAGAAGTCAGGCCTCCATGTTTTTGCAATGAACCACAGCAAAGCTGAAGAGACCTGCGACTAGATATGTATTGCGAGAGAAGACTGCTACATGCCAGAACTACAGCTTTCCCCTTGTGGGCGGTGAACAAGGCAGGGAAGCCTTTATCTTGCATTCTCACTGCTGATTGAACTGACCTTCTGATGAGTTTGTGTTTTCCGTTGTGTTGTTTTCACTATCCTGTGCAAGCTGGATCTCTGTGGAGACAGCATTCGTCCTTCTACTGAGATGATAGGGACTTCTGATGATGCAGAAATCCAGCTGTTCTCCGCCATTTCCTTCGTCACTCTCAGGTTGCCTGTTTGACTATCCTCACAAAGGCTTGTGTTATTGTTTCCTGGCTTAGGATCACTTAGGCAGACAACTTGAAAGCTATGATAATATACATTCTCTGATTTTATTATGGGTCACTTCCATGAGGTATGAGCTTGCATTTAAAAACAAAAGCAACAAACCAGACAATGGAGCTGCTAAATGCACCCGGTCTGTTAGTGGGTAAGGGCTGGAAATGCTGTGTAACCAAAGGTCAATGACTTTTGTGGATCATACTAGACCTGAGAAGAGTCTGAGTTTGAGATATAAATTGTGCTGTGAGGTACCTCCTCCTGTTTTCAGTTTGATTTTTATCTGCTCCTTTGGGTAGTACTGTTGCTCATGACGCTGTTAAGACCAGCATTTTTATTTAAGTGGATGTCCTAAAGTTTCACTGACTTTTGAGTTTGGGGAGAGATTAATTTTTGGAGGATCTTTTAGAAATGGGGTGACTGGTGCAGCAAGAAAGAGAGAATGTTCTTCACTGGAAAAGAAGGAAAAAAGAAACAAGGGTGCCTTTAAGGCTGACACAATGAAAAAGATCACGTAGAAAAATCCCGAGTATAGTGCTGACTACAGTGAGGATCCAGATTATTCAGGCTGATAAACTGGCTTAAACTACTGTCTGTGCTCTATGAAAGTGCATTGTAAGCATGCATTTGTTTCTATTGTCTCAAGTCCTAGTGAGAGGTCCATAGAAGAAATTGGATTTGCCATACTTAGGATGGCAGCAGCACTATCACTCTGCATAACTATTGTGTTTAGCTAATGTTGTGTTGTGATTACCATCTTGTGAGGGTGGTCTTTCTTCACCCACAGCATTCTTCACAGCAGGCAACTTCAAGGAAGCCTGATTTCAGCTTTCATTCCAGTTGAATTCCCTCCCCTCTTTAACCTTGTCAAAGCCAAACCAGAGTGCCTGACGTACTGCATGGGTGGTTGCCTTGGGACAAAAGTATCAAAGATGCATTCCAGACTCGGACAAAGCATTCCTGTTGAGAGGTCTGAAAATTAAAAGTAGAGATTACAGAATTCTAAAGAAATTTTTAGGAACTATGATTTAAAAATATTTGTTTTATTTCCTTGCTTGTGATGCACTTGTTCCTTTTAACATTCTCTGGATGTTCCAGAATGACCACAGGTCACATACCTTGCCTGTAGCAAACTCTCTGATGCAGTGAGCTATGCAATAGCAGTGAAGCAAACATTGGTGTCCTACAAAAAACCAAGGAATCATATTTGATTGGGGCTGATGAAACAGCAATGAAACAGCTGAGAGAAACTGGCTAGTGCAGAAGGAATTTACAAAGAATATACTCTCCAAATCTTCCTTTTGTACAATGAATTGAAGACCAATGCTAACACCATAAGCAGCTCCATATTGTAGAAACTGTGATCTATCTATATACAAGCATGAAATTGATAAGCAGGCAAATATATGCTAAAATTGAACTATTTGTAGGAGCTACAAAATACCTTCATAAAATTCATTCCCTTGATTAACCACCTCATCGTTCTTCCTTGCTAAGTATGTATGGGTGGCTGTATCAGGTTTGCTAACTCAAGACATTTAAATCAGACCTCTCTGAAATGCTGGAATTTGTGGGTTCTACTAATCACAGTTTTCTGTAAAGCTATCAGGAGGCTTGATACTGATGTGAGAATAATTGGAACTTTAACCCCAGTTTCAGCTACAAGAAAGATGTTATTGATATATTAGGATAAGCTGCAGAGAAGAAGTACCATTAAGTATTTGATGTTCATTTATAGCTGAAACTCCCAACCCCTGGGGAAGTTTGTTTAGCTTTTGCTTGATCTTTCTGAATATTGAATGTAGTTATTGGTTTTGATGGCATACACACCTGAAAGAACTGTTTAGAGACCTCATTCTTCAGAGACTATGTAATACTCAATAGTACAATAACATCTGGAAACAGTAGACAACTGTAAAGGCTTTAGACAAACATACCTTGCTTTACTGTTGACTTAATGAAGAGCGACATATGGAACTTCATGTTCCTAAAGAAGTGTGTTGGGCTGCAAATGCAAAAGCAAAATGGAGAAATCCAAGTTCTTAATTTCCATACTACATTATGAGATTAGAAATACGCTGACCTGAATAGAAAGTGTAAAAATACATAATGCCTTTTGACAGAGATCATAAATCATGGGCTTTTCAAGGCTATTAAAACAAATTCCATCCACATTGGTAGAACTGTATTTAAAATACTTGTGTTAACTAATGGCTTGTGCTATGTTTTGAAAAACATTGTCTCCCCAGATTATTCGAGTACTTTCAATAACTTAATTTCATACTCCATTGTATAAAGAAACTCTCACTTTTCTAATGTGGTGATTCTAAATTTACTGATACATAAACTATAATCCTTCTAAAATCAGGATGAAATGCTGAAGATAAAACCTGTGTATGTGATGATACTGTGACAGTATCCATGAGGCAATAAAACAGAGAGGTAAACCCAAGTATTTATGGGTTTTTCTCTCTGGAATTAATAATGTGCATTGTTTTGATTTTATTAGGTCTAGATTTAAAAACATTTTCAAGTAAATTATCCAGAATAGGCTACATAAAAAGTTCTGACTCTAATAGTCTTACTTATTCAGAATCTTATGTTGAGTAATAGCTTTCACTCAAATCTATTAGCTAAGTATTTCTCAGTATTAATAAGAGCATCAAGGTCTTCTCTAATGATTGCATAGAATGTCTTGCATGACTGAAGACTGTTGACATGACAAAAGGCTCGCAATGTTTTATTCCTTCTTCAGAAAATTGCAAGGAGCATTGGACATCCTGAAAGTCTACTGAAAGGTTCTACATATTCTTCCCTTTTTTCCTCAAAAATGAAAAATTAAGGAAGTTTTTATATGTGTTGTTGGAAAGAAGACAACGTTTCTTAAAATGTTAGTATGTTTCTTTGGGAGTTCTAGTGTGTAATAAAAAAGACTTCTCTGTAAAAATTAAGCTTTGTGAACAAAACAAGAATAAAACTCTTATCAGATGGAAGGAAACAATGATTCAGTTGAATATCTGTATATGAAGATGGCATTTACAGGCTTCAATTTGTTTCCCATAAATATCTGAACATTTTACAAAAGCTCATGTGACATAATCTCACAACTAAACATCTAAAAATAAGTGTGTATTAGTACCTCTACTTTACAGAAAAATGAAAGAATAACAGAGCAGACACGGATTTTCCTGGTGTTACATGCAGTCTTTGGCAGAGCAATGAAAATAATTAAAGCTATTAATTTCTTGTCCTTGATTTTAGGCGTGGAACCACAGCTTCTCTGGTGTGATTGAAACCTAAGGTTAAAAGTGGCAAAAGACACACAAAATGAGGAAAAAGTAGATGTTATTTGTATTTCAAGGGAATGAAGTCTCACTCTTCAGGGAACATGTATGTTGAAAAGTTGTATTTTGTGATTGGAGTAGGCTTTCTTAGAGTGCTCCTGGGGCACTGAATTTGTGACACTGTTCAAAACAGTACCTGAGTTCCTGAAGGTCACTCTAAATAAAATAGTCCATAAGATTATCTGGGAATAAAATAGTCTAAAAGACTATCCTACATTTGAGATATAGATTTATTAGACTATACCTGTTTTTCTAAACAAGAAGTGTCACAGTGCAACAGAACTATCTGCTGGCTGGAAAGAAAGATGTGCTTCAGCTGGCAGGGCTTATGAAGCCAGTGACCTAGCTCCACAATTTTATGTCCTCTCTTAGCCCACAGCTAAGTATATAAACACTCTTATCTGAGGGACAGGATCTCAGACTTGGAAAAAGGAGTCAGTTAACACTGTATTGGTGGCATACGCAGGAACCAGAGCATCTATGGAAGTCTCTGCTCTGCCTACGTTTATTGCACAATCCAGACCAAAGCTTACCTGTATTTCCAGGAAAAAGAGGAGGGAGGACAAATGACAGAGCCCTCTTTTTACCTTCCCCCCTTATACATCTGTTTGTGGGACATTTCATAAGGAAGGTTAAGCCCAGGATAAATTTCTTGGTTAATGCAAGTGATTGGTATGGCACATGACAATATAGATCCACAGATTTCAACCACCTGATGGCTGGAAATCTGGTGCCTACAATCCTGAGACTGAGCCACTACGAGAAATTTTGTTGTCACTCTCAGTCATGTTACTTAATTTATATCTTGACTGTTTGGGTAACTCAGGAAGAGGAACCCATCGTTTCCAGTATTTTAACTAATCCAAAGAAAATAGACTGGCAGACATCTGGGACCACGTTGAATCTGTTTCAGACAGGTAGGTTTGGGTACACTGGGGATATTCCTTGTTTTACCCCCTCTTCCCGATCTCTTGTTCTGTCTGCTCAAATTCCACATTCAGTTGTGTCCCCATCACCATGTCCCTTTTATGCAGGAAGCTTTGTATGTCAGGATATATATGACAAGAACTTTAGGTCATCTGAGACAGTCAGGCCATATCCAGGTCAAGCAGACCTAAAATATAAATGACTGAGGATACAGGGGCACTTCAGAAGGCAGTACAAAAAGACAGATACCACCTACGTTACATTTGTAGTTGTTTACATTTTCCCTGCTCTCCTTAGTCAAGCTTGTACTCTCTTTTATCAATTCTTTTCCAGCAACTACATCTTAAAAGTCTGCCCTGGTACCTAAATACACATTGCACAGATCCTAGTGTGCCTCAGGAGGAAATGTCACCCTGCTTTTTTTATGTCAAAAGAGAAAATTTCTTGAGCGTTATGAAGCAGCTGGAGCTCACAAGAAAATGTTTTCATCTAGGCTAGAGTCTATACTGCTGCCCTGGGTCAGATGAATATGCTAAATAGCTCCTGGCAGAATAATCAATGAGAACTGCCAAGTCTGAGAGTCAACACCTGAACCTCCCCTCAAGTCCGAATGATCTCCCCTACTTCATCCTGGGTAAGTGCTACTGGTAGGTGCTACAGCCTGGTTGGTCTTCTTTAGCTGTCCCCTCCAGACTGGCGAGCTGTCTCTGTTTCTAGTTTGATTTAGTGGATATTTAAGCACTTTCAGGCCTTAGGGTGAGATTTTTTTGACCTGTTTGGCAGTCATTGCATACACATTCTTTGACTTCTTCAGGGAGACTTCTGAAGGAGTTAAAGATCCAAGGAAATGGAGGTTTAGAGATTTTTTAGCACTAAGCTTAACTTTGGTGCAGCATGAATGCTGTTTAATTGACTATATTGCTGTCTATATGTTACCTAACATGTCCTGTCTTCCTTAGTTTTTTTAATACCTCAGAATATATTTAGTCTAGAGTCTTGATAAGTGAAAATATCTTTAGATTTGGGATTTAAAAATTACATTGAAGTAAGAATGCAAATTGTATAAGGGGAGAGAGTTTTCTCTGATACTCTGTGTTTGTAGTTTACGACTTCTCTACCTCTAAAGCTGATTTTAATATTTTTCATTAAATCTAGTATATTCTTTCTTCCCAAGAGCCCTGCCTCTTCATTATAACCATTTCCATCAATGACAAGATCAGAGAGCATTTTTAATGTTAAATAGGATAGAAGGGTAGAAATTAGTACTTAAAGGGTGAAACCATTAGTATTTCTGAGTGCTTCTATGTATTCATCACTGCCTGATACAGATCAGTATTAATAATGGGAGCAGCCAGACATAATCCATCTGCTGGATATTCCTTTTCTCTCTATGCAGTAACTGCCTTGTCTTCTTTCTCAGACACTGCCTGCTCCGGTCTCCAGACAGGAAATCCAGACACAACCATTCATCAATGCTGCTATAATCTGTCTGATTTTATTAGCTTTTGAATTTTATCATCAAAATGAAAAGGAAGGGGGGGAAGGAGGACCCAGCAGTATGATTCTCCCATACCTATGCATTCTTCTCACTACGGCAGATTGGGACCAGACAAAAATTAAGAAGTGAAAAGGTACCTGGCAAATTCACTCCCCTCCTCATATTTTATTTTTAAGACCTTCATCTACTTTATATTATTTCTTCTTCAACAAATACATGTAGTGTGCTGCAGTCAGGGTTTCTGGCTGATTGATCTTTTTCCTTCATTGAAGATTTCATGGGTCCCTATTGAATATTCCACGTTATTGTGAGACCCGGCTAAGATTACATCTTGTTTTGGAGAACAGACCACCCAAACAGCAGTTTGAAATTGAGTTGTTTGGAGCTGTTGTATAGAGTGAAGCATTCCAGTGCCAGTTGTCCCAGTTGGATAAATCCCACTTGGAATAACTGTTTGAGGCAAGGAATTTCAGACTACAAAGGGATGACCTCTCTCATAAATGGAGAGAAAGCAGGAATGTACAAAAGCCTTTCATCTTTTCTAGCAAAGTGGTGAAAACCATTTCAACACAGGGCACCACAACAGGAAATCACTGAAGGGGATTGCATATTTTGGTTACTTTTACCCCTGTACCCAGTTTCTTTTGAGGCAGAGAGGGTAAAATTTAGGCTGTGAGGAAGTGTCTACCTGGGAGCAGTGTGGAAATGTTTAGACTTTCTCAAGGAGAGCAAGTGCTTTGCAGAATCCTGTGGATATTCTGCTGTGGCAGCCTAGCTGGAAGATGAGCATGGGTTCACAGAAGTGCGGTCTATGCATGAAATAAATGAAAGCATTCCCTGCTCATTGCCCTTTGCAGGACTGTACAGAAGTGAAGGAGCAGTTGCCTGAGTTCTTCTCCTTATACCTGGTAGTGGGCAGGAGAATAAATATGAGAACTTCATGCTCCTGTACAATTTTCCTACTGGATTTTTAACACTTGTGAGCCATCCATCGGGTTGTCTCTCTCAGTGTAGACAGACGAAAATGGCTCAGAGGTGTTGTGACGCTTCTTCATTGACACACTGAGCTTCTGGTAGGTTGAAGATGTGCATGGTAGAACTTCTGTCTTGCTCTCTGTTCACTGGCCTAGTCTTTCCACCTGTTGTGTGAAAAACATTGCTTAATATATGCTCTTGTATATCTTTGAAATATTGTCAGCAATTTCATATTAGGTTTTAAATCACCCTTTTCATCCAAGAACACTAACCAAGTATGTGGATATACAAATAAATGGAATGTTGAAATTCAGTTTATAAAGTAGTCCTCGGTACCAAAAATATTAGTACAAGTTTAATCAATTTTATGGGATTAACCCTTCACTTAACATTTGACTGAGTCAACTGTCCATATTTGCCTCATGTAGCTTAGATAACAGTTTCTTCTTTGCTTTCTGATGAGACAGTCACATACGTAGACCAGTAATGTACTGATCATTTTTATTATTGTCCTTGGTTTGGCCAGGACAGGGTTAATTTTCACCAGAAGCCAGGAGGGGACACAGCCTGGCAGGCTGACCCAACCTGGCCAAACAGAACAGGGTATTCGATACCGTGTACCACCATGCTGGGTTTGGAGTGCGGAGCTGGCCAGCAGGAAGGCAGTCATGGCTCGGGAGGGCACGAGTCACCGCGCGGTGAGAGTTGCTCTGTGCATTTCACTGTTTGTTTTGTATATTCTCCTTGTCAGTATTGTTGTTGTTACTGTTCCCTTTGTTTGCTGTTCTGTTAAACTGCCCTTATCCCGACCCATGAGTTTTTTTGTCTTTTTCTTTCCGTTCTCCTCCCCACTCCCGTGGGGGGAGGGGTGATAGAGTGACCGCTTGGCACTTTTGTTGCCGGCCACAGCCACACTGCAACAATTATTCAGCTGAATCTTTAGGAGTTTGTGCATGTTAACTCTCTAAGCAATTCACCATCATTTTAATAAGATCCATATGTGTCACCACAAGAAGACAACTTAAACTGTTCCCTCAGGAAGTTGGAGCTACATCTAACTGCAATTAACTACAATTAAGGCTATTAACACTTCATTGTCTCAGACCTTTTCATGCATATCTTAGATTTTGGGGCAGAGACTTTGCTGTATTTTTGAGTGCAAATGGTTATAGGTTCAGAAGTTCTCATACAAATGATAGTTTGGGACTTGGCAGACGAGAATGTATGTATCAGTCAGCAGAGAAATGAAGCTTTCATCTTACTATAGAAAACTTTTATACAGTTCTAGGAGAAGACTATTCTAATTATTAATTCATTTTCACACGTATGCAACTTTTAAAGAGTGGTTATTCTTCTGAAAGAATCTGGAGCTTTTTCATAGCTCCACAGCTCCATTTAAAGTATTTTCGTTAAATTTACATGCTAATGGTGTGAGAGAGAACAGGTTCTTTTATTATTTTTAGTGTAGCTACATATTGAAACAAATATCATTATTTCTTTGCATACAGAGGCATATAGAAGCATCTAGATAAATACAGCTGAATAATTGGGCACCTCAATGCATGTAAATAATAAAGAATATTGAATGTTTTGATGTCTCCTGTATGTATGTTTTAATCAACAAAGCAATATTTACCTTATTTTTCACTCAGAAAACAAAGCAAGAAGCTGTACCTATTAAAAGTAAATTCTTGGTCAACTTCTGTTAATATTTAAAGGTAATTTGACTGCTCATAGGTGCCCCCAAAATTCTGTATTGTCATTTCTTTGTGTGGCATTTAATAGGTATCACTTACCTGAATGAAGATGGCTGTGAAACTGTGGAGTGAACTGGAAAGCAAGGGACACTCCACTGGAAAACTTTTACTCTGTTGAGCTGTCCATCTGTTTTGTCTGTCAAGATGCTCACTCAAAGTCTTGATCTTTAGAAGCAAAGTAAGAGTAATAAATTAACTTTCAATAACATATTTATTCAGTTCTCCCTCTGCAGGGTATTTGAACACCAGTGCAGTACACATCTGCTGTCTTATGTGGAGATTAGAAATGTGAACATTATGGAACAGAATCTGGAAAAGGCATCAAATTGATGTGATTGAAAAGAAGCAGATTAGTTTTGGAGATTTCCTTGATTCCATGATGAAATTATACCATTCAAAAGTGGAATGATGTTAATGGTATTTTTCTGGAAAGATATATAGCAGTCTGTAGTAGCAGCATTGCTATGTGATTTGCTTTTTTTAATAAATTCACTTTCTGTTATAGTGTTAAGTGCCATTACAGTGGCTTTTCTGATTTTGCACTTTGGTATGGTATGTGGAACAGAGCAGTAAGCATTCTATCAGTAGAGATCACAGCAGCTTTTGCAGTCCTTCATGTATCTGGCATCTTGGTATGTCTGTAATTCTGTAGGAGAATGTACACTGAAGCATCTGTCAAGATTTTAAAGTTTTGTATTGTCATAGCATAAATCTACAAGCAGTGGAATCATACATTTATATAAGCCTTGCATAAAATGGAGCCTATGCGAGAAAATTCTTTCTGTATTTCCAGTTCCTCATTTTTGGAAACCCAAGAGCTGCTCCACTGCAATTTATCAGAACTGCAAATATAGAAATTATAGTTACTTGGAATATAAATTCTGGTCAAGAGAATGATTACTTCCAAAAATTATACAGTTCAAAACTCAGTCTTTTTAGATTCATAACATAGCCACCAATGACCTGTGTGTTAGAACCTTTTGGTACAATGGCTTTGTTCTCAAAATACCCACGCAGAAAGTGGGAAACTCATATTTGATATTTTTGCCCTAAAGTGTTCAAAACCTACTCTCCTGTCTTTCAGGAGTCAACTCTAAACTTCATGCTGCAATCTGTTCTCAGAGCTTGCAGCCTCCACATCTCTTCCCGGAGTCAGAGAAGTGTTTGAAAAAAAGAAGGTAAGATTCATGAAAGAGGAAGAAGTGAGTGCTTGTGCAAAAACAGCACCCGGTTTCTAATTTGTTTGCCAGCAAAGTGCTCTATGGTTGAAGAGCAGTAGGTCACAGGTCTTGCTCCAAGGACTGCTGCTCATAACTGAAGCAGCATCACTGCTCCAGCAGGTCTATTTCAAAAGAAAACAGTGCTTTCTAGGAAACCAAATCTGTCCAGGATGTGAGAAGTGTGCTCTGAAAGTGCTTCCCTGTTATTTTGAATTCAGTTATTGGATAAAAGAGTAATAGTGTTACTGAAAAAGCTTTTAGAACTATAAAAATACATTACAGGATTACTAACGGTTATTTGAAGTAGTTACTGCCTAAATTTTGGTTTTAACCTATAAGTAACGAGAGGTGAAAGGTCAAGGTAGTACAGCGCACACCTTATAAAACATTTTTTTAAGAATATAATTGTCATTTTTGTTGTCTTTGTTTTAAGCTACTTTAAAAAGCCACTGATGTCCCTTTATGGGAAAAAGTATTTGAAGCATTAGGGACCTCTAATCAAAGCAGGTGGACGTTGTCATATAGCAGACAATGTGTAAGACTGATTAATAATTTGAATTACACAGATAGAGGGTTTTTCAAGGTATTGTTTTGATTTAAGACACTGCTTGGTTGTGGTGGTTTGACCTCGACTGGCTGCCAGGTGCCCACTGAGCTGCTCTCTCATTCCCCCTCTTCCAAAGAACAGAGGGAGAAAATAAGATGGAAAAGCTTATGGGTCAAGATAAAGACAAGGAGATCACTTACCAATTACTCTCACAGCACAACAGACTTGACTTGGGGAAAATTAATTTAATTTATTGCTATGTAAAATGGATTTACATGGTGACCAAGACAGAAATTAAAATACCTTCCCTCCTTGAATTTTTCTCAGGCGTAACTTCACTTCTTTGTTCCTGACTCCTTGAACTCCTCCTGCCTTGAGTGGCACAGGGTGGGTGAGGAATGAAGGTTGTGGTCAATCCATAACAGCTCCTCACTGCTGCTCCTTCCCTCTCACAATTTTCCCTGCTCTAGTGTGGGTCCTCTCCACAGACTGCAGTCCTTCAGCAAATATCCACCTTCTCTGGTGTGAGGTCCTCTATGGGCTGCAGTGTGAACACCTGCTCCACTGTGGTCTCTCCGTGGGCAGCAGGGAAATACCTGCTCCACTGTGATCTCCTCTGCAGCTGCAGGGGAATCTCTGCTCTGGCACCTGGGGCATCTTCTTCCCTCCTCGCCTCCTACTTTTCCCACCTTGGTGTCACAGGGCTGTTTCTCACACTTTTTCCCTCACTCCTCACTGCCATGCAGTGTTTTGCCCTTTCTTAAATCTCTTTTCCCAGAGGTGCCACCATCATGGCCGAGGGACTGGGCTGTGCCCTGCAGTGGGGTCGGCTGGAGCTGGCTGGGACTGGCTGTGCCCGGCACAGGGCAGCCCCGGTCTCTCCTCTCCTCACAGCGGCCACCCCTCAGCCCCTGCTGCCGGCACCTGGGCATGGGCACACAATGCACTGGTAATGAAGAAGGAACAGCACAAATACATTGCAGAAAGAAGAAGAAAGTGAGGAATAGATAGTTACAGAATCATAGATTCACAGTGTCACTGGGGTTAGGCAGAATTTTTTTGTTTGTGTTTTTTACAGGAAACTCTTTGACGACATGAAGTTGGTGGAGTGAGGTCTTCCACCAGCAATCTAATCTACAGCAATTTAACAAAAGATCTGAGTTTAGAAATGGGTGGGCACAAAAATGACTCTGGCAATATGCCCATCTGGTAATTTCTATTGCATATACTTTGTGTTTTGTGGCAGATACGCAAACATCCACTCATTTCTCTCCTGGAGGAACCAATGCTGAAGTCATGCACCAGGGCACCTTCTAGTGCACCGCACTTCCAGTGTGGAGGCAAGGTCCTCTACGGAGTGCTTAGCGCTCTACCAACACATGGTGGGCATCTAGGATCAACCACAGGAGTCAACTTCTTTTCTGGTTAAGATGTGGTGTGGACATAAGGGCCTAGAACCAGTGGATAGAAGAAAATCAGCCTCCAAGCCTACCCTCTTTGCACCACCCCAAAAGGTAAAGGACACATCCTGGGTTCAGCATTTCTCAGTGAAATCCTGTTGCTAAACGAAGAGTGCACATGGAATTCGCTTTCTGATGAGGCAGTAGGAACAAAGAGAAAGCAATTATTTTTAGTCAGAAATCCCGATTCCAACATTCATCTCTGAATCATGATACTTTATTTCTATCCTTTCCCAAGCTCATTCTAGGAAATTATTCTCTAGCATTTATTTGATGTTCTAGTTGCTTTTTGCTTCCTACATGCATAATCAGTGTCCTCATCTCCTTGTCTTTTTTTCAGGAAATCTTTCACTTTGAAAGGCTTATGTTTGCTTAAGGCTATGTAACAGGGAGGTGGCTTCCCTTGTTTCAAGCCAGCTCGCTTAACAAAGGAATGTAATTGCTTTGACCTACATACATGCCAGTCGGAGATTAGAAAGATAAGAAATTCTGACTGAAAAGAAGAAATCAGCAGAGAGTAACTCAGGGTGATTTAAAATAAGAAGGATAGAAAAGAAATACATACAAATGGGCTGCTTCACTTCCGTGAAACAGGATTATTTGCTTGTGTCAAAACTACAAGAAAGCATGATTCGTAGCTTGAAGACAGAGAAAAAACCTGTAGCACAGTTTTGTCTATATTCCAGCTGCAGACTCCTCTAGTTAGCTCTTAGTTACTGTCCTATTTTGCATCAAAGTGATATCTACAGGGCCGTTACAGCAGACTTCAATAATCCGATCTATTCCCAAAATACCACAAAATATGTTTAGGGGAATGTAAATGTATTGTAGTTCTGTTGTTTCAGGAGCTAAGTTTAAATAGGCATGTGCTTCATCCCCTGTTATAACATACAGTTTTGCTTGACTACTTTCATATCTTATGTTAATTATAAGTAGGAATTTGTCAATAAAATTATTTTATTTCCCTTGGATAGCTAGTCCAAACAATGTTTTACAGAGTTTCCTTATCACAGAATCATAGAAACATAGAATGCTTTGGGTTGGAAGGGAACTTTAGAGATCGTCTAGTGCAACCCACTTGTCCCCCTGAGCAGGGACATTTTTCAATAGAACAGGTTGCTCAAAACCCCACCCAACCTGACCTTGAACACTTCCAATCTCCAAACCAATATGTCTCCAATTTAGCAGCAAGTATGTTGTGGGGGACCATATTAAAGGCCTTACAGAAGTCCAGGTAGTTGACATCTGTATTTCTTCCCTTGTCCACTGATGCACTCATTGTATAAGGCCACTAGATTAGTCAGGCACCCCACCTAGTTTATCCCACCTAACTGCTGGGTAATGTTGATTTATTCTGCTATTTTTTGATCCCTGTATGGGTAAAACTATATGTTAAAATACAGGATTTCCTCTAGGTTGCCATTTTCCATGTCTAAGAGGTAGAAAGAGTTGCCACTGTTTCTGTGAGGAAATTCTTGTGTGTGTGCTGATCTGGGGTGAAAAGGTCACCTGTATGCTTCAGGCAAATCTTTGGAACAAAAACAGAGGTATAATTACATGACAGGTAAAAAACTGCTGTTCTGACTTTCATCTCCTCAGCATAGTGATCATGTGGTACACTGCCTTGAATGTAGGCCAGCAATCAGCAAGGATGTCTCTCTTGCTGAAGCCTGTGCTGTCAACTTTTCATTATTGTTATCTTGTGCTAATAAACTTAAACCTGGAGCAGATATGTCTTCCGGTATTCAAATACATCCTTATCTGCAATGCAGATAAACCTTTGCTGGGAGACATTCATTTCTCCTAATGTGCTCTCTGAGAGTCAGCTGCCTCATCTAAGCTTGTTGTCTCAGCTCCTTCAGTAGTCAGTGGAGATGTAATTGGTACCTCCCCAGGGTGATTCACCCTACTGGGGTTAGTCATCCAACCTAGGAAGGTGCAAAGTGCTCTCCAGAGGGATCAATCTCTTTCTCAAACCTTTTAAATAGCATTAGGTGAGAGAGTTCCACCTGTGATATCAATGAGCTAATCTTACTAAAGCCAATTTTTTTTTTAAATTTTTTGAGATTTCGCTAAGCACTGAGAAAGCTTTCTGACTGTGTGAGGACAAGTATGCTTTATGGCCTTCATCAGCTTTCACTGCCATTTTTAGTGAACTGAGAATACCTTTGTGTCATTTTTACCTGTATATTTCACATAGCACCAGTCTTTCTTTGCCTTGGTCCTTTTCAGAGAGAAGAAGAACTTTTTATTACAAACCCTTTTTACCCTTAGTTAACAGCTTCAAATATTGTTTAAAATGAAGTATATAGATTGAAATTTGTATTAACTATCATAAGTCTTTGTCATTTTTCTTCTCTGTAATTTTGAGACTTATTAAAATGTAGATGACAGTATTGGAAATGACTCATGCCTAATGCATTGTATTATTACTCTCTGCTCTAAAACACTGAATAAAATGGTAATCCGAGAAATCCACATACAGAAAGATAGAGTCAGTTTTTACTATATGCTTTCCTGAGTAGTCTATGCATGGATTAACAAGCTCACATTGGTTATAATGTTATTCACTTGTGTGAATTGTTGCTTGTAATAAGGAAATAATTGCGAATAAATCAATCATTACATGAACTTTCCATGGTCAATGTCTTATTTTAAAACAGCTTTCTGGTGGCAAATGAACAGAATGGACAACAGACAAGCAAAATTTAGCAGTCCAATTCATGCATGGCTCACAAAGGGAATGTTTCATATAAGACCCTAAGTCATGGTGAATTAGTTTTTTTTTCAGTAATTATTACAGGAATAATCACCTTCATAAATTTGACAATGTCTATTTTTAGAGAATAAAGTATATGAATTCATTTTTCAGAACATGACATACAGAAAAAAAATAAAATGAGGCAATTTAAGTGTATTGTAAATCCAATCAGTAAGACAAAAGTACTTACAGTAGTACAAATAGGCATTGTGTTCATTTCTGGAAAGCATTTAAAAATGCTTCTGCTGCCTGGCTATCACAGTATGGTACTATGCTTAGTCTTTTTAAATTGCCAAAATATGAGCTGGTCGGTGAACCTTAAAGGGATACCTAATGTAAATATGCCAAATCTCTTACTGAGTATGGCCTTCAGGAAGCATTTGGTAATGAAGCAGCTCATTTTCCATGGACACCTCTTCACTGAATTCTGTAGTTTAGTAACCATGATTATGTAAAAGTCAACAGTAGTTTAAGTCATGTTCTGCCTTCATGACACTGTTTGCTCAGTAATTAGACTTTTTCAGCAAATAAAGTTTTTGAGTGAGCGTTAGTTGAAGAAACAAACAGAAATAAGCAAAACTCTCATTGACCTCAGTGGGGAGCAGGATTTTGATTTTGCCTTTTTCCAGAGGCTCCTGTCATTTCAGTACCTGAGCCTTTGGATGCTGAGCGTTTCAGATCACGCTGAGATTAGTGTGGACAAACAGAACTGTGCATCTAGCGGACCCAGTCCCCAGCTACCAAAAAACACATGGGAACAGCTATCACAAAACCTTGCTTTGTGCTGCATATATCTAAAAGGAAATCCAGAATTCCCAACAGATCATTTTGCTGTTGGAGACAAAAGGAGAGGCAAACTGAAGACTGTATTTTGGTTTTCACCCTTTTCATTTAGCAACACATTAAAAGGCTATGGGAAGTTAAGTGGTCAGCAGCTGAGGAAATTAGTGGGGAAAGAAACCAGGGAAGGAAAATTAAGGAAAGTAGAAGTGATTGGTTGAATAAAAGAGAGCCGATTGCAAGAATAGAGGGAAAATGAAGTGAGGAAATCAGTAGATGATACCATGTGTTGCAAACAAAAAATGGAGGAGTAGTAAGTGAAGTGAAAGGACTAAGTCTGTTAGCAGCTGCTAGAGAATAATTATTTTATGTTCACCTGCACCAAAACTAAGTTGTAATTCATTTGGCAGTGGAGACACTCAACTACTTTGTATTTTCTTAGCAAGCCCGTCTACTGATATAACCACTGAAAAAATTTCAAAAGGAAATTGCCTTGCCTTGTTCATGCTGAATCACACCAGGTCAGCATGTTCCTCCCGAGAATCTCCAGCTCTCTGTACTGCTTCCTCAGCTGGAAGTTCCAGACCTGATGTGGCCAGGGTAAGCACCAGGAAATGCTTCTGCTTTCCAGGATTAACCTTGGTCTTCTGAAGACATACAACCTAGACTGACAAGTTGGCGAATTCATACAAAACCAAGCAAACATAAATCTACTTTTAGGTGATAGAAACTAAGCCAACATCTTATTAATCCTTAAATGGAAGAATTATGTAACAAATTGGAGTAAAAATTAGTTTATGGTTTATGTGAATATCTATTTCTTCTTTAATGATGATTACTTCTTCACTCTAGTCTTAAAAGGTCAGGGTTGAAAAAGGTCGGGATGGTAAGGTCATCATATCTTCCAGCAGATGAAATATGCATAGCTTGGCTGGCCTTTGCCCTGCAAATATAGAGAAGTTTAAAAAATGTCAGCATTAAGTATGACAAACATTATAGATTTTTCTTGTTAGATGAACCATCTGCCTTTTTGTTGCTAGGATGAATTATGACTACTGCTTGTCAGTAGCAGTGGTGGTATTTGTTTTTTTCCTTCTGACTGCTCAAAATTTGTCCTCATTGAAGGTTTGCATTCCTGGAGCACTAGAGGTTTCTGTAGCCTTGTAGCAGGGACATAGCATGTGACTTTGCTGGTGGTAAAGGTTACTGCCCTCAGCTTCTTGTTTCACTGTCAAAGATGGTTGCCCTCTTAGATCTGCCTGCACACTGCTCATGTGAGCACTCCCTAACCTTTTCCAAGAAAAATGAACCAGACTAGATCAAATAGTTTAAAATAATTATTCTGCTGGTCTGTATTCTTTTGGTGAGTGAGTGCAACCTTTTGATGAATGTTGTTTGCAGAGAGAAGCTCTCTATACCTGTGGGAGGGGACAACCACAGGCATACTTTACTCTTCACCCAGAATTTAACTAGCTTGATTCCTGTTGAAAAGAGTATGTCAATGTAAGTTCTGGCAATGTACTTTATCTCTGCTCTAGTGTTTTGGAATCTTTCCCTTAGAAAAGGATGCATTCATGCACCTGCAACTCTGTGTGATGTACCTTTCCATTTTATAATTACTGAGTTCATCAAATGTAACAGGTAAAGTATAAGCTGTCTTCTAAAGTGCATGAGCTTTGTGCATTCAGAACACTACAACATGATTCATAACACCACATTAGTGTAACTTGCTCAAAATCAGTTTCAGAGCAAACAAATTTTTTTGCTACCTGTTATTAGCACAGTGGTCAGTAGTGTCATAACAAACTAATCTGGCTGTGTATAATTATGCCACAGTGGTATAAAGAATATAGCAAACATAAATAGAGAATTTGATCGAATAAACACTTTGTGGAAAATTTTGGTAAAACATTTTACAGACTGCTGTGAGAAATTCTATTGTTCTGCCTTGCTTGGCTTAGGGAAATGCTCATACTATTCAGAATTTCTCACTGCTCTCTAATAAAGTATTGACGTGGAAAAGTGAATTGAACCATTCTTAGAATACTTCTGCATTAGGGGTATACCAGGGTGTTTAAATAATCTCTCTAAGTCAAGGACTGGGCTGCTGATGGACTTCTCTTTCATTTATAATTTTCTATTTATCTCAATATTATAACTCTAATTTTAACCAAGCTGTGAGTCAATGCTACATTTGCTGTAGGCTTGTTGGTTCAGACATTTTTAACATTTTATAGCATATTCAAAATAATGTTAACCGTTACAGAATTTTATCATTTATGAATACAATAATCTTAAGGAAGAAATTTATCATTGAAATAATTCAAACAATCTGAAATTTTTCCCCTTCGGTCAAATTCCTTCCTTCTGTCTGAATACCGAATCCCTGTCACACCAGTCTCTTGAAATGGAAACTTTTGGCTTTGTCTAGGTTTATGTGAAGGCTTGGACAGATGTAGAGGGAGAGAGCTTTACTGAAGAAACATCACAATGCCTAAAAGGGATGATAACTGTTGTTTACTTTAAACCTACAATTTAAATCCCTGTATCAACATTTTCTTCCAGCTAATGACCTTTTTCTTCAAAATATCCTTTTATTCTCTGGACAATTGGTTTACAAAACTCTCTTTAATCCATTTTCATAAGACATTTTCATAGGAGATATCATATTACTGCAATGAAAAGTCATCAGCACAACACTTTCCTATATTTTCTCATGCATCTGTGATTGTTACAAAGTGTGGTGGTGTTTTTTTTTTCTGGTACCAGATTACTAAAGAAGAGGAAGCTTGCATGTTTAATTGTATGAAGATGTTACAGATATTATTAAGCAATAAAACACATTAGCATAAGTTCATCTTTGATGGCTTATTCTGAACACATAAAACCCAGGAAAAGTTCAAATTATCTTATAGATCAGAAGAAACTCACCAGAAATCAGATTTTTTCACTGGGTTTGAAAAGGAGTCCTTCAAAGTAGTTGATACAGTAGAAAGGTGGAGTAGAGGGGAAGTTATAGTTAGTTAGTTGTGCAGTGCTTCCAAGTCAGTCAGAAAATGGCTGTAATAATTTTTGCATAATCTACCCTCTCCAACTCCTAGAAAGAGACTAAAAAAAAATTGCAGCAAGAATTTGGAGAATTAGTTTTGTAATCAAAAAGGAATACAATGTCCCTTTTAAATGCTCCAGTCCCAATTTCTTTTAAGTATTGCTTGAGGCAAAGCTGTGATTATCATCACGAATGAAAGTACAAATATCAGCTGGATTAGTGTTTCACATGTCTGTTGACAACAAACCAGTGTCCACTCAGAAGTAGCTTTTATTAGATTAAAAAAAAATCTTAACGATATGTACGCAAACTTTTTCTTTTGTATTTTGGTGATTTGTCTAGCTTCTACTTCCTGAAGACCTTTTGTAGGTAGATGTACCTGAAACCAGAGTATTTTTAAAATCTGCTTGCTTTGTATAAAAATGTTTTACAGGTTTTCATGTTCAGCAATGTCTATACAAGTATGTAAAAAGTAGCCAGGGACCCCTGACTGAGATTCTGGTCCAGTGGCAGGGTAGGATCTTCTTGGGCCAAGGGTTGCCTCTGAAACATTGTACTTGATAACATCTGATCGCCCTGTCTTCTCTCAGTTTCTTCAATGATGAGGAGTCCCCTTGTATTTTCAGCCACCCTGCAACAAAGGGTTCCAAAATTTAACTCTGTCCCATGTGGAAAAATATATATCCTCTATTACGTCTCTCAGTCCAAGAAATAAGAACAGTTTTGCTTTTCCCTAAACCACACGTATATCATACATATAACATTCATACATTAAATGCTAAGAGAGCTCTGGATCAGAATTTTGACAGAAGTTTATACAAGGCTTTCTGACATCTTTTTCTGACTGATATACAGAAGTGATCCTATCAGTGTTCTGCTAATCACATGGCCATCACCAACACAGTTTGTGTCAGGTGCATAGACATCCTTTTTTCTGCTAGCCACTAAAAGCAGGAGAGACAAGTATGTGGTCAAAAAGTTGTTCTGTACATAACTGTTCACTGAGAGACCTGTTAAAGCAGGAGTGCGAGTGCAGTGGGAAATTTGTTTTAGCCAAATGAGTGATTTTCATCTCACAGCAATACTGTTAGGATCACCTGAATTCAGTTGAAGATAGTTTTGAGACTCTTAAAGAGAATCAATGAACGAGGAGGAAACTTCGGTCCTGCTAAAATCTTTGTGATTTATTTATTAATTTCTGTTCAAAATTCAACTGAAAATCAAGATGCAACATATTTAGATTTTCTTAAATAATTCTGAAACATGTGCCTGGGTAGTCCCATTTAAGTCAACAGAGCTAGTCATGTTACAAACAGAAATGCCTTCCTGTTTGGAATGGCATTTTGATGTACTTAGTCAGGAGTCTCTTCATTGGTTATGTTAGCAATCTTTGATAATTTGAAAATATTAGCTTTTACTATTACTAGATATTGATATATATCAGATTTTACTTTTAAAAGGAAGGAGGTTAACCTATTCAACTTTGAAAACTTTGCTGAAGCCTTTAGAAACAAACTTGCTAATAACTCACCATTTATTTGCTATGCTAGAAACACATCAGCAATTATTTTGTCTTCTCTAGAGTCTAACTTTAACAGATAGGTTTAATTCTTTCACTGAACAGTTTTGTTTAATAATCTTTTGTCATTTTTATAATATAGTGTTGTATAATAGATTTTGCAATTTTGTCAAGAAGCTGCAGTATTTTTCTAATGGATTTATTATCACAGAATCACAGAATGGTAGGGGTTGGAAGGGACCTCTATGGGTCATCTAGTCCAACTCTCCTGCCAAAGCAGGGTCACCTACAGCAGGCTGCACAGGATCTTGTCCAGGCGGGTCTTCAATATCTCCAGAGAAGGAGACTCCACAACCTCCCTGGGCAGCTTGTGCCAGTGCTCCGTCACCCTCAGAGGGAAGAAGTTCTTCCTCATGTTCAGACGGAACTTCCTGTGCCTCAGTTTGTGCCCATTGCCCCTTGTCCTGTCACTGGGCGCCACTGAAA
>Ga0065711_1026927_pt1 | contig 56935 bp, 27 predicted proteins | sample Hoacrofraction12_FD_59098 | JGI IMG/M metagenome (GOLD analysis project Ga0065711, IMG submission 59098) | Hoatzin crop microbial communities from Cojedes, Venezuela - Epithelial fraction 12 v2 (version 2) | ecosystem: Host-associated > Birds > Digestive system > Esophagus > Crop | place...
CTTCCACATTCCATGGACCTTTCTCTTCTGCCTGATCTCCGCTAGAAGCTCCTTGTTTAACCATGCAGGTCTCCTGCCTCCTTTGCTAGATTTCTTTCTCAGGGGGATGCACCACTCCTGAGCATGGAAGAAGTGTTGTTTAAAGAGCGACCAGCACTCATGGACCCCCCTGCCTTCGAGAGCCCTGGCCCACGGGATTCCTCCGAATAGCTCCTTGAAGAGGCCAAAGTCAGCCCTCCTGAGGTCCAGGGTTTTGATCCTCCTTATCGCCCTTCTTCCTCCACGCAGGATCCTGAACTTGACCATTTCATGGTCACTGCAGCAGAGTCTACCTCCGACCTTCACATCCTCCACCAGTCCCTCCTTGTTTGTTAACACAAGGTCCAGCAGCGCACCTTTCCTTGTTGGTTCCTCCACCACTTGCATCAGAAAGTTACCGTCGATGCTCTGTAGGAACCGCTTGTCCCATATCAGCTTTTTTGGCTTTGCTGTATTCATCCTGGCAACCATCTCTAAGAACTTAAGTCACTCAAGGAATGCCTTAAATCTGATGTCCATTATCTCCTTTATCTTACTACAGATGAAGTTTCTACGTGCAAGCCTGTGTTAAACTAAAGAATTGAACAAATGGTGTCTGACCCAGGAGCAGTGTGGAAGCATGCAGAGTCCACAAGTATAGAGGAACACTTGTGTTACTGATGGCTGAAGAGTGCCTTTGTGTTAATTCCAGAAGCAACTGTCAGAAGAATTTTAAAATCAGATTTTAATTTTGATTATTGAAAAGGAAAAAAGCATAAGGGAGAACCCATCCAGAAATCAGGTGGCGCAGATGAGATCAGTCAAATTCATGGGCACATGCCATAAGCAGATTCTAAAGGGAACAGCTAGAGGTATGCCCTCTAACATCCCTAATTCAGTGGCTGTACTTGCTAAGGAAGTTCAAGAGGACTAGCTCAGCCACTTTCTGAAGTACGATGTGCTCCCCTGTTGCCACTATCAGGGAGAGGGCACTGCATTAGATAAACCATTGATCTCATCCAGCTATGAAGAGAGACTGCTTCCATAGCAGCTGCATGCAGTAGACACAAGTGCATTGGAGCTACCTGCATAATTGTTCTCTGAAGGTCTTTCGGAGCAGGATAGGTGGGCTGAGTGTGGTGTCAGTATATTCATCTGGGATTGTGCGGTGCAGGATGTACAGCACAGTCTTGATCTGTGACTAGAGTTTGTGGGTGCTAATGTAATGCAAACAATAATGGTGGTCTACAGATCTAGAGACTGGACTTGTAAGGGCCAGTGTAGCAGGAGCAGGGCCTACTGCAGGCATAAGGCATGAGTCTTGAGAGCTGGGAGAGAACGGTGAAGGGTGTGATTTTTAATCTGTTAGAGCACTGTTTTGAAATGACAGTCCTAGATCCTGTTCAGAGTGGTATTCTGTGCAAATGGACATTTTTGTAGTCAACATCTCTATATGAGCTGGTGCTTGGGTAAGAGAGGGACCATCCTGACTGTATTACAGAGTCAGGATTCATTTTTGTGTAGTCTTTAGCACTAAGACATTTCCCTGTTTACTTTTTTGCTCTACAGAGGCCAAAGATGGACAAAAGGGCATAGAAAGCCTGGATTTCAGCTGAATTCGTAGTTTGACTAGGAAAAACTTTTCTTGTTGAAGTGAGAATTGCGAGTTTGAACTCGCCTAACACAGGCAGATGATTGTAATCAGCTTCTGGGAGAGACATCTGCCTCCTGGGCCGTGCACGTGGATTGGTACCTGCTGCTGCATTGGGATGATTTGACCAAGATCCACGGGGGCTTAGCAGCAACCTGAACGTTAATCTACAAACCACAGTCTCTCATTCTGCATACTGTTCTTGTGTTAGATTTGTCACAGTGTTGTTGTTACGTTTGTGTATTATACAAGTGGCTATTAAAAAATGGTAATTGAATCATATATTGTGTTATATGAACTGAAGTATTGCTAAATAGATGATCTTTTCCAAAGTTTTCCTGAAGGCTTCAGTGATTCTGCAGGTTTGGCAGTTCTGATAGCAGTTGCTTTTTAACAGTACCTGTAGCTGTACCAGAAAAATACCTTATATTTGATACTAGTCACCTCCTAGCAATCAAATAGGTCTTCCTTGTGGTTGGTGTTGAACTACAGCAATCTCTGAAGCATAAAGGGTGTTACAATTTATGTGCACTAGATGCTAAGAAAATTTTCTTCTTCAAAACGGAAAGATCTAGGAGCAACTATCAATATTTTTTCATTAGTGCCCTCACAGAAAATGTGATTAAAAAGCAACAAGGAAAACATGTCAACTGCTACTAAATATTTCTTCTCGCTACTGGCTTCCAAAATTCCAATCAAGCTATTTTATAACATGATATAATTTGCTGTTAAGAAGGGTATGTCAACATGTGCAGTATAGCATTGTAGAGAGAGAAGGCTTATGTGGTCTATGCATTGCATTTTAAATCTTGTTTTTCTGGAACCACAAACTCAAATCCTGGCAGGGTTGATTTAACCCTCCGTCCTTCCACAGTAGGTCTGAGTTGTCCAGTGCTCTGAACATATGTTGGGCTTCCTCTGCTGTTTATTTTTCTTCAGTGCTTTTCTTCACCTTGATACTGCATTACTATGAGGGTGTCTTATTTTTGCTTCTTTTTTTTTTTTTTAAAAAAAAAGCGCCATCTGGTAAACTTCACTCAGGCAAAAAAGAATGCATTTTGATTTGGGCCAGTTTTCTCTGAAGTTAGTAGAAATGGTGAAGTAAATCTCCTCCAAGGTACAATTCATTGTAGAAGAATAAATAATTTCTCTGTTGATAATGGCGTTTTTAAACATACTTCCCATTTAATGGCCTTCCTCCTGTGCTTTGAGTTGTTATTTAAAGAAGCTATACAGTCACTTCTTTAAATCTTTCCCTTCAGTCATTAAAATGACTTTTTTCACTCTTTTGGAACTTTTTCCTAAATAGTTGTCACTAACTTTTTCAGAACTGACTGGGACTGGGTGTGCTGTCTGTTTCAAAGCAGCTTGCTTTGTGGTACAGGCAGTCTGCAGTGCCGGCATCGCTGGCTGTCGGGTTATGGGTTTGCCAGATAGCCCAGGAGAGAGAGACTGGGGCTTGGACAGTGTTTGGAAGAGCAATCTCCAGAGAAACATGTGGTGTGTAGGACAGCCCCATCACGATGGGACAGTAGATCTTGGAATATCTTTTTGGAGAATGCTGAATTGTTTAAAGGCAGCTTTTGTGAAGAAGTATGAAACCAAGGCCCAGAATAGTTGCTTTGACTGAAGTATTACAGTCTTTCATACAAATTGTTACTCGCTAAGTTGGTGTTAACATTAAGTTGCTGAATTTTCCTTACTTATATTGTCCTTGTTATAAAAATTATGGCTTTTGGCGTTTTGTGGTGAAGGGTTGGGTAACATGTATGCTGTTGAAAAGCGGCTTTCTTCCGACCCCAGGTGTTGCTACACCTCAGTGACATTAGAGAACTTATGTTTACACACCGGAGTAATCCTATAACATCCAGGTGTTAAAAATTATAAAATGTCTATTTATTTTGCACACTTTGTTGAGGTTGTAATGCCATTATATCTTTAAGGGGACAGCGTTACTTGAAAAGTCAGTGCCATCCTCTCTACAAGCTGCTCGTGTTTCTCTGCCTCTCTCTGCCTTCAAGGGAACAGAATATAGATTAAAATGGGAATCTTCCATTCAGCATCAGTGTCACATTACACTCATGTAAAATGTTAGTGGAAACCCAGCCTACAGGAAACCTATGGAACTAGGTCCATATAATTTCCTATTTTGGGATGAAAGACCTGTAGGAATTAAGATATCAGCATAACAGCTCTTTGCATGCTGTGTGTTTTAATGCAAAGCCACTTCCTTAACTGCTCTATGAGCAACTTTAGATATTAAAATAGGTTTTTTAAAGTGCTTTCTCTCCAGCTGGTGACAGTAATTACCCTGGACTTCAGTGGGGTTTGGAACAACCACAGATAATATGGGTGGTTTGTTAAAGTCGAGAAATACCCATCTTTTAATTTTTGCACATGTGCCTTCAGGGAAGAACAAGCCCAACAGAACAGGGTAGACAGCACAGAACAGTTCAGTGACCTTCCTTTACCCTTTTATCACTGAGCACTGCTTCATGTATACATTGGCAAGAGATTCAACAGCTTGGTCTTGTTGGGGTTTTGTTTTGGTGGGTTTTTTTCCTTTTTTTTTTCCCCCTTCTGTTCTTCGGAACCTTATGTTTTATGATAGTTGTGCTGTACTGCTGCTTTGCTGGAGTCTTGCTTTGCACTGCTTAAAAATTGTCTACCAGCTAAGTCTGATGACTTCCAAAAAGCTGTATGTGCCGTAAGAAATAGCATTCTATAGTATTCCATTATAAATTTTCTTACTTTAAAAATTTTTTTGACTCATGATAGACCAATCAGTCATGAAATCTTCTAATCTTGTACAATGTGATTTGGAGAAATGTTATTGTGCAAATATGAATGTGTTTTTTTCTTTACTGCATTCAGATGAAGATACTATCTCTCAGGACATGACCAATTTATTTTTCATTTCTCCTTTAGAATGAATAGTTTCAAAGGAATAACTCTTGCTTTTGAAATATGTGACCCTAGCAGATTGATTTCCTGATCAGTACATTTACGGTATGTCTGCAATACTGCTGCAGGCGTAGTTGAAGCATGCATAGGCAGACCTGAACCAGCAGCTCATGTAAGTACCCAGTGTTCCCAGCAAGCCTGAGCAGCGTGCCCTCCAGCCTCTGCCACTCTCACACTCCTCTGCTGTTGTCGGAGTAAGGCTGGCACCAGCGTGGCTGCTCATGCTGCAGTCCGCTTGACGTTGAGATACTGCTTTAGAATTTGTTTAATGATTTGTACCTACTGTGTTTGTTACTCCTTGTTTCTGTTTGGGAATTTCATTTCTGAAAAGGACTTACAGGGGAAATGAAAGTAGGTTAGGGTCTTCCTGCTGCTGGTCAGGCCTAGACAGGTTTTGACCAGCTTTGCCAGGGCTTCTACTTGTCTGCTATTGCTAGACTAACATAGGTTAAGAATATGTATTGTTAAAATGTCAACATATTTTAAGCACCTAGAAATACGGCATGTCCTCTGAAAGGCTTCATATTGATACGTATCATGAGATGGATGAAAGAAGTTTCATGTTGATTCAAGACTGTACATGGCTCTGCCGAAACAAAAGCAAGCATAGCTAAGCAAACCACAGTAATTTTACCTTAATGCATCCTTGCCTTTGCTAATTTTTTGTTAAAGCATAGTCAAGTGTGTACATTACATTTCTGCTGTGCTAGTAACTTTTATTTTTTTTAAATCTAGAATTCTTCGGTAAACATTTACTGTGGTGATTTTAAATGTGTGGTTATATACGGAAAAGCAATCACAAAAAATCAGTCTCCCATACACATGACCTTCTGTGTCAAATACGTGTAGTCAGCAAGTCTGAAAATGCCCTTTTTTTCTGCTGGTATTGCAAGCTCCCCGTGGGATCCTGAGAATCCAGGTGTATCCCTGAAAACTGAGGAAGTGGAGGGGGAGCATAAACAAAATCCTGACTTTGCTCTGTAAATGTTTGTTCCACAGTCATTGCAAATAATGTCTAAGATTAAAATGTTAAAGAGATTATAGAAAAAAAATGTTTTTCTTTTATTAATCTTATAGATTTAGTCAGATCAGTATTTTTGTCTGGATACTTAGTGTTCCCACATAAGTTTTGATTTGTGAAAGGAAAGCTGCTGAGAACTCACAAGATTATTTGTTTAAGTCCTTTATTTCAAAATTAAAGGCTACTAAGCAAATCCTTAAAAATAAATAAATAAATATTATTTCAATATTCATTCCGTGATGCTGGAAACAGAGTGCAATCCAGCTTGCCTTTTTATAGCTGCTTTGATGCTATTTGAGCAAACAGGAGTTAGGATTTGCTTTTGCTGTTCGACCATGTCTGCAGTGTGATTTGAAGTTGCTCAGTGAGTTGGTACATCGAATTAAAAATATCTGATGGTGCTGTTTCACACTATCGCCGTATGCTAAATGAGCGTTCTTCTTTGAAAGAAAAGGAATGTTGCACATACCCAGTCCTGAACCCTTTTTAACTTGAAGTTTGGAATGAAAGCATTCCAGGTTGTTAAGCAAAAGCAAGTCTGCTGTTACCATATGGTTTCCTTTAAAGGTATTTGTGCTTGAAAAGTCTGCATTGTATTAAATTTGAAACAACATAAATGCTGTAGTGTTTGGCTCTTTTTCAGCAGGATAACCTTTGAAACATAATTCCGTAATGTAGAAAACCTGCTGTTAAGCATTGTTGTTCATCTATAAATAAAGTTTCATAAAAGAGCTTTCACTTTCCACAGCTGTTGTTAAAACAAATTTAAGGCTGGCAACAATGCCCCAGCTTGTGTCCTGCATGTAGTTGTTTACCCATCCTTCTGTTGAGCTTACTGTGCTAAGACAAAAATTTTGACGTATTTTTTTTAATAATAGCCTGATATAATGTCAGATAAAGATTTTAGGACCATATCTAACCAGAAAAAGAGATCAGAGCTGTAAATTTTGTGTGCCATTTATGGCTCCAAAGTTGATACTTATAGAAGAGTGAATTATCAGAACGGAGAAGGTAAAGTAATTGGTTGTCCTAAGGGCTGAAGTCTCTGCTTTCTTTATCCCAGACAGAATGACAGAGCCAGAGGCACTGCAAACTTTCCTTCTGTTATACAAACTTGCTTTTATCTCCTTCCGAACTTGTGACCAGTTCTGTAGGAGGGAGAGGTTTAGTCTTCAGTTTTGTTTGGTCCTTCGCCTGCTGAAAGCCGCTAACAAGAGCAGCAGTTGGTGCCAATTGCGATGTTTTGTTTTGTTTTTCCATGATCCCAAAAATGTCTAGTACAAACTGGACCATGACCACCCACTCGTTTCACATGAGCCATGGATCACTTGCCAGATGGCAAAGACTAAGGAACACAAGATTTACTACAGCAGATCCCTCTGTCTGTCTTACGCATTCCGTTGAGCTCAGAATAAGGCACCATCTCCTCTCTTGCCTTACTCACCCTGTCCTTGCAATGCAGTGGTAAGTGGGGAAATACTCCCATGACCAACTGTGGCAACTGTTTATATTCTGAGGTATGAGATTTTTTTGTCCTTGTGGGAATTTGTATAAATATGGTGTTAGTTTTGGTTACAGTTAATCAGCTCTGTTCCTAAAGGAACATCGCATTATAATTTTGTCCCAACATGAGTTCCAGCAAATAAAAATCCCCAAGAACCCCCCCAAAAAAGCTTTGCCAGCCTCAAGTGAAAAAATATATTTCTGTTGCTGTATAAAAGCTCTATTGCAAAAGGTGGGTTTGAGTAACGCACCTTGACAGTCTGCCACACAAATGCCACTTTATTAGTGATAATGTATGAAGGTGAACTGACTAGAAATACGTACAAATTCATCGAAGTGCATCTGTCCACTCTGCTCCTGTCCAAGCTGAATGAAATGCTGAGATAAGGCTGAAAACTCAGTTAAAGTGGAAACTTTAATATGCTGGATAATATCTTTGCAGTAGGCTACAATGCTGATCCAGGAATACTCACCCTTTGAATTCACTCAGCTTTAACATGTGGTCAAAGTCTATGCTTTAGGTCTTTTTAAATTGTGCTGTCTGGCAAGACATTAGTGTTTTTGCTTCACATCTAGAAAATGTGGAGAAGCAGAGTCAACACAAAACTGGGCACTAGAAACTTTATACATTTCAAACACACAAATTTTTGCAGTTCAGATTTGTAGGGAAGAGCTGAGTCTGTGTTTCTACTCTTATACTTGCCAAAAATATAGAAAAAAGAAAAAAAGGGAATTTTGAAATTATTCCAAAGAATGTTTTTTCTACTATTTTGTCTTAACTATGACAAATGAAGGCAAATGAAGGATTTTAGTCTGATAAGCTCATGCTGACCTGAGATTTGTGTCAAGAGGCTCCCTGCAAAGAATAGTGTGTCCTTTTTCCTTACCTATATTGCAGCTTCATCGTTTCTAACACCCTGGGGATGCCTGTCTCTCAGGGATCATGTATAGTATTATGGACTTGCAAGCAAAGCTTTGAAATGCTTCACAGAGGAGGAAGTGGAGTGTGTGGCGCATTAAAGTGGTGAGTTTTTGCTGGTCTTGCTTACCTTACAGACAGGCCATTTGATAATTATAGTTGCTGTATGAATCTCATCTTCACTTCTAAAGAGAAGGAACTTGAGAGATGTCCCCTGGAGCTGTTTAAAATGCAGATAAAAATTAGAACATCTTTGCTTGATAGGAATAGCTACAATAAAAATTGCCTTCAATCAGTTGAGAGTAATATTACAGCGGATAAAGCTGGAACTGGTGTTGAATCCAGCCAAGCTCGGAAGTAATCCTCTACATTGAGATGGAAGGAACCCCCGGTAAAAGGTGAAATCGGCCTTTTGCCTAGCTGTTTCTTCTTGTACGTGTCACCTTTGTTAAGATCATCTATCCAGACCTGAAGCTGGATTTTGTTTGTGTCTGGGAGGGCTGCATGATACTAAACAGAAGATGCAACGCACACAGGACACCTTGCAACTTCTCCTATGGGTCTTTTGTGTGTTCATAGAAAATAAGTCTGGAAGGCACCACGTGGAGTCGTATCACCCTGCTCTCCCAAATACAGGATAGAAGTCATGTATGTGTCTGCTTGGGTACAAACACTAACAGGGAGAGGAGATGGGATTGCACTTTACTGAATTTAAGGCCATCTTGGAAGAAGAGAAATTGCCCACTGTGATTCTGTGTGAGCAGCTTGCAAGGAAAGCAGGAGCCAGTAAAGTAGTGCAGAATTCATCCTTCTAGATCCTCAGCACTGATTGAAATCACTTCATAATTTGAGGTGATGAAAACTGCCAGGAGCTCTTATGTTATAAATTCAGCCTTCCTTGAAGTCTCTAAGGAGACTCTTTCATCAAGGTCAGCTGTTAAAGAGAAGGATATAGGCCCAGTTTAAATAAAATCGTCACCACTGGTTTCTTACTGATTTTTTTCCCACTGGTAGATCTTGAGAAAGTCATGAGCACTGAGTGTCCCTTTGGGAGGGACCACATTGACCAGTGTTATGGATGGCAGGTTGCGTACTCCAAAACACATATTGATACTCCCAATCTAGTTTAGAGCCTGAGTCTCTCCACCTGTTGTGAGACCGCACAGTCTAGGAGGTACTATTTTAAATCTGTTTAAGATAATGATCCTTGGTCACTTCAAATGTTCAAATTGTAAAGAGATTTGCTGAATAAGCAGGACTACTGTAACTCAATTTAGCTAATATGAAGGACGCAAGGAGGAAGCAAAGAAAGAGAGGGCGAGGAAAACATTTCGTTTTCTGAAGTTTAAATCAAGAATGTAATGTTATCAGTGACTGCTCACTTCATGCAGCCAAAACACAGTAAACTGTACTGCTCTGGATTGTTGGTTATTGCTGGGTGATAGGTGCCCAGAAATTACTGTCATCTAGTTGCTCTTTCATATTCACATGAAATGTGTTGGAGATCTCAGGCCTTACTAGCTTGGCAGAAGTTAAAAATGCCATCATTTGTTCAGCACTTGAAGATTTAGTGTTTACAGAGAAGGAATGCAGCCAGAGGTAGTTTAGCAGCTCTGTGATAAGGTAGCATGGAAAAGATTATTTTGCCCTGTCCCTGCTGTAATTAATCTCTGTGGTGAAGCTCTTGTTGTCTGAGGCTATAATAATGGCAGCAGTTGGAAACAATACATTTCCTTAAATCTGGAAGGCCTTCCATGTATAAAGTATGTATGTGCACATACATATATAGATGTTTTTTAACATTAATATGCATATTACAAAATAGATAAATATGCAACAGATAAAATTAGGGGAATTTTAAGTAAGCGCTCTCACCACTGCAAACATATCGTAGCAGAGGAAGCCATTTTTAATTGAGAGACAGCAAATACTTTTGAGCTGTATTTACTTGTGCCTAGGTGTGTTGCGTTGTTTCATCCATGTTTTCACAGTAGAGTAGCTGCATGTCAGCCCACAAAACTATTGACTTTGCCTCTTTCTCTTCCATTTAAATAACGCAATGATCCATAGCACCTTTGCAGTTTAAGACACAGAAACTAAGTGTAAAATCTGCCATCTTTTCAGTGCCGGGCCTCTCTTAAAGCATTAATGCTTATGATACTGCCATGTGATTTTCATGGGTGAGCATTAGTATGACGACTAGCATCCTTTTTTTCTGATATCAGCTAAGTCTGTGCTTTAATTACCTTGAAGGTCCAGAAGGCATGGGAGTCAGGTAGCAGCACCTTCCCTAGCTTCTTACATTTCTTCTCAGCTGGGCAAAGGAGGCTGGTGCAAGGTACCTCTTCGTTGTAGCAACAGTGAATCTGTCTCGTTCACTGCTTTTACATGCTGTTTTCCTCCATTCCGTGTCAGTATCAACAATGTCTCGCAGGTAGATGTGGGTTAGCTTTGCTTTTGCTTTGAAACCTGACAAGATGCACTGGGTGCTAGCTTGGTCTTGGCATTGCGCTAACTTGGTTTCTGTTCTGCTTGGACCACAGGCTCAGCAGGACCGTGTTTGCCTTCGGAAGGTCATGTGGCTGCACTCTGTAGATCTCTCACACTGAACGTAGCATCAGAGACAAACAGCCATTGTCTGTGTGTCTGCTGCTCTTACCACAATGCTGAGAGAGAAGTAGCCAAGCATCCCAGTACTGTCAGCCTGTGGAAAGCCCCGACTTTCTGAATGCTGCAATCCTTGCTTTACAAAGGCTTTACTTAGAGCAGTTTTCTCGCAGCTTTTAAACCTCTTCGTGTTGATTAATCATTTTCATGTCCTGACTCATTCAATCTTAAGGAAATAGCTTCAGGTCCTGGCCGCATTGCACTATGGATCAGGCAAGCTGGATAACAAATAGGCTTGTTGTTGATGTGTAGAGGAATAGAAGCACTGCCAGAAGTGTCTAAGCATGCTGGGCTGAGAATTTTGCAGACCGTTGCCAGGGGCTGCTGTGGATCAGCCATGTATTCAAAACAGGATGTTAATTGAAAAGCCTTTTTATATGTATTATGAAATGTTTGTTTGTTTTCACATTTTTCAGGGCCTGCAAGATGTATTCATTAATAGGTTGCTCCATTTATTCTTTCTTTAATGAAAGGTGCATAATGTACAAGTTACATAGCTACACACCACCTCAGGCTGTGATTTTTGTCACGATTCGCAAGTTAAGTATGGTTAAATCTGGTCAGAAAGTGGAGAGGCAACCGCTGCTCTGCAAAAGGTGGGGTGTATGGGAAACAAACCTGTGCTCCAGGAGCTGTTGCTGGCAGTTTGGTTAGAGGCATTCTTTGCTCTGAGTCAGGTCTGGGCCCGCGTCCTGGAGTAAAAGATTACTGCTGGAAAGGGTATGTGATCAATGAGATGCAAACCCATGGTTTCAACATCTTGTGCTCACTAAAGCACTCCGCCTTTTTTGCATGGAGATCTAGGTGTTCCGGGTAAATTCTGAAAGAACATCTCTTGTTTCTTCCCTAAAAGAGTCTTCAAATTTGACTTGGCTGAATGATTTTTGCCTTCCCCTTCATATCTTTGCACTGTATTGTAGTTTAACAACTCAGTCATAGCGATGCATGCAGTTCAGTGTCAGTATTTAGTAGTGGATACAGCATAATGCAATTTGTAAGTATATTAGAAATGATGCAGTATGTTTGATATGGTCTTTGGATAATTTTGAATGCACTGAGCATTAGCGTTTCTGATACTCCATCTTCATTAAGATCTCATAGTATATGTATACAAAACTGAATAAACTAACGGGTAAGAGATCTTAAGAGAAACATTTTTTTCTGGACTTCGCAATTGGTAGCTCCAGCATGGCCAAATCAAAGGAGAGGTGAGGGAATTGTGATTTGCCTCCCAATGTGGCTATGTTGTGGATTATTTTACTGGCCTCAGAAATAGACAGTTGGATTGGATTTCCTTTTGCTTTGCTTCTGGTGGTCTTTTGTTAACACTCAGTTGAAATGAAGACTGTGTCAAAAATACTTTTGCTTTTTGTTATAAGAGTCTGTCATGTGTAATTTCTGTCACTATCAAATGCAAGATAATTAACATTTTAAATTGGGGGGCGGAGGGGCGCGTCCAGCCATGATACGGCTCTGAGATGTCATCTGCTTGACTTCTCTTTTTACGCACTGCCCAGGTGTGTTTCCTTTCAAAAGTGAAGTCCCAAGTGTGCTTAAAAACAGGTCAGAGAACAAATTAATCAAATCATAGGGTGTGGCCTTGGCAGTACATCTTGTTTTATCAATAGATGATCTGGCTTCAGGGGAAAAGTATCTAATTATCTGCCTTGTTGAAAGGGGCAAGAGTTATATGAACAGAGCACTGCAAGGAATAATATTCCTTATGGGAATTCCTATGGGAAAATACCTTATGGGGGAAAAAAACGAAATTTATCATGTTAGAATGCAACAAGACAGGCTGGAAGAAATGCTGGTTGGCTTCCATCTATTGCACAGACAAGGAAATTAGCTTACTGTTAAAACGAAAACATCTGCATAAATTCTAAATGTAACAACTGCATATACATATCAGCAAAAGATAACAAAATTCAGGAGCAGAAAAAATATTGAGTTTGTACAGGATGACCTTCCATTTTAGTACAGAAAACAGAACTCTGAAACTAGATCTAGTAAAAACACCTTTATTTAAAACTGATTTTTATGCATGCATGTGCTTTTGTGCAGGTTTGTTTAATATTGATTACAAAGAATAGACAGGCCAAGATCTGTATTAGGATCTAGCTCTGCTACAGATTTTCTTTGCCTGTCTTTTAATTACTCTTTCTATTCTATACATACAAATGCCTCAAGATCTAGTTAAAATCTCCTTTCCATGGTATGCAAATTAGAAATAGAATTTAATTTTTAAATAAAAAGCAGTAATTAGTATTGCAGGTCTGCTGCTCTCTGGGCTTAGCAATGAGACAAATCTACTAGAACTCAAGGAAGCAAGAGGCAAAACTACTGCTGCGCTCCTCTAACTCAGCCAGCACATCCTTCCCCTCTTTCCCACCATAGCAGAGAGAGCGCAGCTACACGGGGCTCCCTGCAGCGGGTGAGATGCTCTTTCATTTGGGGAGCTGCTGGAGCACTGCCCTGAGAAGCACCGGCGGTGGGACGCAGAGCTGTTGTCTTGAGAACTAATCTCTCTACTTGACCTAGGGGGAAAACAAAAATTGCTAGGAGGCTTCATTTGAAAGAGTGTGAAGCTGCCAGGCATGTGCCGCTTGGCAAAAAGGGGATGTACGCCTGTCTAATGTGTAACAGGCAATAGGATATCAAAGGGCTGGAGAGCCTGGAGGAACAACTGAATATTCATTCTAAATGGCAGTGGGCAGCTGCCAAACTTTGCAAGGTGGAACAAGCTCTTAGTAGTGCTCTAAATGAAGAGTAGACCAAATATGGCTGTTTAATACAAGGAGTGGTTAACCATGCTATCTTGTCTTGTGATCCCCCTCCGGTCTCGTAAGCTAAGCGAGTTTGGCCCAGTACTGTTGGGATGAGAGGCCACCCATGGCTCCCTTGGCCCGCTGATATGAGGAAACGTTTGTAGGACAGGGTTGGGGAAGGAGCACACTGTTGCGTTCTATGCGTGTTCATTTTATGAAGTCAGGGTTTCCTTCTCCTGGAAGAATTTTTTCTGTTCTGTAGTTTGGGTAACATTTAGAATGGTATTTCTCATGAATTACAGTAATTAAAATTCTGAAAGCATTTTTCAAGAGTGGATCATCTTTAGTGAGTCGCTCTCCTGCCCCCAACTTCCTCTGCAGTTGTATTGCGCATCCTGTTCTTTTTCAGTCTTTCCCTAAACTATTATGCTACTACTGCTGCCTGCCTGCGCTGGAGGCAAACAGTTAAGAGTGTGCAAAGCGATGAGCAACGTAAGGACACCATATGATGTAGCCACTCTAGTTCCGTAAGAAGGTGCTGTGCGTGGCCCGAGATGAGAGGGTGGCACTTGTCATTGCTGTCCTGAAAATAAGCGGTGGGTGCTGCCGGCTGGCATGGACCACAGCAGTGAGGATGTCCACCTTGTTGTCACTGGCTTGTTGGAAAAGGACTTTGTCAAATTTGTTAAATCCTCAGCTGTAGTACTGCTAGAGCTGAAGGAGTGAGCGGAGATACCTTTTCAATACCACTTGTGTTTTCTCTTTCTCCCACTCGGTGAATGTAGACTGGTGAATTTCAGTATTTCTTTTAACCTGTTCGTTCGTTGTTTTGATTCTGTAATCCAGCAGTGTTTGGGATCACAGTTTTCAGACTAAAAGGCTTTTAGACAATTTTTCCTGTGTGAATTTTAGAAGATTAATGGAACTACTTTGTTTTATGAGGTTTTGTAATTTTTTTTTTTTCCTTTCCAAACCACCAGGCTCTCCTTCTCACTCCCGGCCCCCTCCATCTTGGTGATAAGCATCTTTTGGGTCACACACTTGAGACATCAACAGGAGAAAAAGGTTATATCTATTAGTCATTTATAGGTAGTAATCACATTTTTTTTCTCCAGTAAGGACGTATCCCCCTTTTTTATTAGGATTTTTTTTTTCTTAATTGAAAAGATTTGGTTTGAAATATCTAGTATATCCATAAAAGCAACAGCAGGTGGCAGAACAACTTCACTGGAAGTTGATTTCTTGGTATGCTCAACTTTTTTCAATGAACTTAGAGAGAAAAACAGATGCGTCTATGTGAGATGTGACCAACTGCTACTCTAGATAGTTGTCTTAACAGAGAATGTAACAGGCAATTCCCACGCACATGCTACAAGGTTTTCCTCAGTTTTTAATGTGATCGTTTGCTTTTTACCTCTGTAAAATAGTTAAATGCTTATTAAGGTTTCTGGAGAGTTTGTACGTGGTGCCTTGCTGTTGCAGAACAGGCATATATGTTAGTCACCAGCTGAAGTGTAGCAAAAGGTATTTTTAGAGGAAGCAGCTCTATGTAAATACTACATATATATAATCCTTTCCTTTAAGAGAAGAACATTTTTGTAAACATATTGCCATGAAATGTATTGTTCTGCAGAGCATTTTTTCTGTCATCTTTGGTGAAGAAATAAGCTCCCTGGGAAGTTACTAGTAAATCCTGACTAGGATTCTTCAGCAATTAAAGACTAAAGACTGTGTGAAAGATGTATCTTGTGGGTTGGGGAAGGGGAGAGTGCAGCTGTGAATTGCATTTGATGTCTCATGGTCTGTTCAGCAACTCTTTGGCTTTCTCCTCTGCATCGCCCTGGGAGAACTTACAGCGTTCAAAATCACAAACACCTCCAAACAATGCCATTTAAAATAAATAGGACAAATAGACAGCCTATTAGGTAACAGCTTCCTTCACCTTTCTCAAGAGGTATGATAGCTGGGAGGTATACATTGGGCTGTAGCCAGTTCTTCAGTCATGGATGACTGATCCAAAATTCTGAGAACTACCAGGACCAGAAACAAGGATGAATGTAATGGTATTTTCTTTCATTGCAGCAATGGAAAAGAGCGTAACATAAGGGCAATTAAAATTTTTATTCTTTAAAGGTCTGAGATCACAGCAGTGGTGGGAAATTATGCTCTTAGTTTTGGTCCTGACATGATGTCTTTTATCCTGTAATTCTGCAAACATTGCACACAGGCAGTAACACGGCATGGCTGCTGAAAGGAGTCATCTCCTCCTCCTGCCATCCAGACTGGGGAACTGCATCAGTTCTGCCCCTGACCACACAAACATTTTCCTGCATGGAATGGGCAGCAGTTCAAGGGTGAGAGTGAGAGGCAGGAGAGGGCAGGATAGCTCGTTTCAATGTCATCCTTTACCATTTAAAACATGTGAAACTACAGTCTCATATGGTGATTGTTCTGTGTAGAAAAGATACTAAAAGTCATGAAAATCAGAGTTTGGGGTTTTTTTCATAATGGATAGCTACAGGGATGTCACCAAGGGAATATAGGAGTTGTGCCAATGTGTGTTGTCTTATTTTTGCAATGTGTCTGAAATGGTTTTACAGAAAAATTACTTCCTATTCAATATCAGTTCCTATTGCATTTGATATTATCTGCAGTGGCTGGAAATGGCCTACATACACAAATGGCAAAACCTCCAATGTTAATACAGCCATCTCAGACTTACACAAATGATCTTTATAATACAGTGCGTGTATTTAAACATAAGATGTTCACAGAACAAAATGTTATATGAATCAACATTCTGAAAGGAGAAGGAAAACAGCTGGTTCCCAGGTACCTGGGATCTGACTTCTCGGCCTGAATGACATCGCATTGTACATTTGGTATGTCAGATGGGGAGTTTGTGGAGTTCTGGTGAGGCCTGAGAATAGAGGAGTTGCAGATGGGTGTTTTATGCCAATGCATATGAGGGAATTTTATTTTGTGCTGTGAAAACAGTAATGGTGCAGAGAGTAAGCATACAGGTGGGCAAAAATATGGTGTCTATATAGAGTGAGAAGACGAACCTAGGTGCATTTTTGTGTGTTGGGATGCAGCTATTTTACAGTGGATTTTTTAGGAGTTCATCCACTTGGACGGGAGCTTTGCCAGAAGTCCTAGGTGTGTTCTGGGCAATTGTGTTGATGCATTTCTCTTTAACCTGCCACTTCAGTATCTTTTTGATCCCCTCATTCCTGGCAGTGCCTCATCTCTGTTATTTGAAAATAACTGTGGGATCAGGGTAAGTATTTGTGTAAAGGTTTTTTCATTGAGGACTTATTTAACACAATCATATTGTTTGTCTAAGTGGCACTTACCCTTTCGCTTTTTTTTTCCCAGCAGATTCTTTGTTTACTTGCTTTACACATGCTTCAGGAATTTGTTTGGTTTTATGTCTTTGTTTATTTGCTTTTCCAGTTCCATCATAGCTCTCTAGATTTCATTCTTGTATATTGACTGCTGCAGTTTATTTTCCTCTCCATCGGTTATATTAGTCTGAATGTTCATTTTCTAAGGCCTAGTTGTATATTGAAAATCATGTTTAAATCTTTCACTTTATTGTTAGGGCTGTCTATGTTTTCTGAGATGTAGGCCTTCTGTAAAAACTACAGGCTTTTAAATTTACTTTTGAGCTGAAACACTTCCAACTTCATTTCTCTTTACTGAATTTAACATCATTAGGCTGGCTTCTGAAGTTTTTTAAACTGTGCGCACTAGAATCAGATAGTTACGCACTTCTGATATTTCCTGGATATGCCAGGTATCTCTCAAATGCTCAATGCTGACCCTTGATTACAGTTCGTAAATGAAGCAATTAAAAATAATACTCATAATATACTTTATTATCTTTAGTAGTAACAGTAGGATTAGTCTCAACTTTGTATGCTTTGTGTCCTTTTCCTGAAGTGTGGAAGAGAAATACAGCTCTACTTGTAACCTCTTCATTCTGATGATTTAGGTTTATATTCATGAAGATACAACAACATAGTACATTCTCTGCTATTCTGTCAGTGTAACATTACTTTGATCTACCTGAAACCTGGTTCCTCCTCTGTGGCCAGATACTGGTTTTTGTTAAATAACCTTTTTTTTTAGCATGTCTGGTTTGCCTAAATCCTGTTCTGTTGCTACATCCTCTTGTTTGACACCATTTCCTTTAAGCTCTTACTACTGGAATGGTACATTTATATGTATTTTTGAAAATGTGTATATTTAATATATTTGCTTGCTTGAAAATTTAACTTAAACCACCTTGTTTCTGTGGTCTCAACCTGTACGTATTCTAATTCAGGTATAATTTCTTTTTTCCCTTGAAGTACTGATTTTTATGACCGTGTGCAATTCGGTAGTGTAATAGCCAGTCTAGTTGCAATGTACACTTAGAAGAACATGCAGTCTCTGCCTCATACAGCATTTTGTCTTTTAATAACCCTTTTGCATTGCAATATTAAGTAGAACACTATGAATACTGCCAACATTTTTCCATTAACATCTGATTGAATTCTTTGGCCTCAACTCAGGAAAGCACTTAAACATATTTTAATTAGGGTTTTAAGTATATACTTAAAATCGAGTACGTGCTTAAGTGCTGCCTTGAGTAGGAATACTTTTTCAGATTGTTCTTTGGTTTGTCTCGACTCCTTCTCCTGTTTTGTTTCCCACAAATACCTGTGAAAGCTGTGCTATTAACTCTTTCTGGGCCTAACATTTTTTACCATCTCCAATGAACTGAGAAGGTATTTTAAAGTTTGTTATTAAACGCTTTTGTTACAATCTTCTGATGCTTTTGGTGAACATCATAACCTCCTTTTTCAAATCTGAAAGACCGTCTTGATGTTTCTGAAGGGAGGTAGCCTTCATCTGGTTATTGTTTACAGTTATATGCAAATAGTTTACTGACTTACCAGTTGTAATTAAACCTGTGTTAAATAAATGCTTCCAGTCCTGGCTGTGGGTTCTGAAGTATTTTGCCTTTGTTTCAATAACGTTTTTGAAAGTAGGTGTAGTCAGAAGAATGATTATTAGGAAGCGAAGTCCCTAAGGGCCAAAGTGACAGTGGCAGCAAGTATGCATGCCAAGCTGTGATGTTCAGCTGGGAGGAGGAGAGGGAAAGGAAGACAAATACATCCCTTTTGGAATATAGTTCTTGCCTCATTTATTACTATTCTCCGATTGATAGTTATCCTGGCAGTGTTTAACTTAAGCTTGGTTTGATCCAAAGATACATATATGCTTGTGAAAATTAGAAGAACTTTCGAGTTTTGCCTGTCAGCTTATTCCAGTATCTTTGGTGTCCAGTCTGAGGCACGTGAAGTGCAGCTGGGAGTGGAGATGGGCGCAATATCTGCAGGGATGCAATTTATTTGGGTTTTCCCCAACGCGTCCTCTTTTTCTGAGCTGAAACCTCTTAACTCTGAGGGGAAGAGAGAAATGGGGACACTCAGGATGGCTGAGCTGCCTAACTTCCAAATGAATAGGCACTGCGTATGCCAGACTTCGCAGTGCGTAACCAGTGTCCTAGACGTGTCGTATTTGCTGTTTATATGCTGTATAGTTCATATTGACACCTTTTGCCTATGAAGAATGATTTGTGTGTCCGTTGTCTGCCTTTGGTGGTATTGCTTCCGCTCTGTTCAGGCCCATATCCACTGTTTCCCTTGGGCAGCAGGAAGTGTTAAGATAGACCTGTGCTACCGTAATTTCAAGGTATCTATAAGGTATTTCCGTGGTATTAATAGCCTGTTTATTACCCATTTGGTTTATATGAATTGCCTCTCAGTGTTCCTTTAGTTGCAATAATAAACAAGAAAGGTGAATCTGAACCTGCCTATCTTTGTGAAACACTGATGTAGACTGTAGCAGTATATATAACCCTGCTTGTTTTTTTTGATGGTCTGAAGTTGTTTGACACTGATCATAGTCACATGGCCTCTAATAGAGAATTATTTCAGAGATTACTTAGGTACAAAAGTTCCGTATAAACTATCATTATCTTTGAGTGATGGATATACCAAATCATGAAAACATAGAAGTCATTCTTTAGTTAAGAGCCATCCTTCTTTCTTTCATTTCATTATGTGAAAACACTACTCAAAAAGTTCTTTTTGAAGGTTTAAATAAGAGCATACTGTGTTCTGCCTGTTCTTTTTGGTAAATGAATGTGTTGCTCCCCAGAAGCGCTTCTCTTCCTGCACAGCCACATAGGCCCAAATCTGATGGTGTTAGACAACAGCCTGAGCGATTTAGGTCATTCTGGCTCTGAACTCTTTCCTCTGAAAATTCTCTTTCTTTGAATTTTAAAGCATCAGCTGAAATGCCTGCCTTCAGCTTATTTTCCACTTTCTAAAAGGCTGTTGTGTAGTTTCCCATTTTCTTTACAGAAAAGAGGAGGTAATGGCAAACCTGGGCTTTGTGCTTTATAAAAGTCAGGTATTTTAGATCAGCGTGCACTTTGTGAAAACCTTTTGTTTCAATCCCTACTGCTTTGCATCCTCTGGATTTGATTTGAGTTCCATGCTCAAAGAAAATTAGAAAGCTTAGTGGAAAGCCTAGCCAGAGCTACGAGGTTTTGCTTTGCGCTATGCTGAAACAAAGGTTTCAGGTTGTTCTGGAAAAGAAGAGTTACGTGTGCAGTTGCTTCAAACTCTTTTAACATTTTGGGCTTTACTCTGCTACAGCTGTTTGGGGTGATGTGCTTCTGTTCTCCGCCTTGCGTTCTGGGAGACAGATAAGAGTCTCCTTCGATCTTCTGAGGCATAAGGAGGTGTGCGTGGATGTTAGGAAACGATGTACTTGTAGCTCTTTCAGTTCCCTGCAAAATAACCCATTGGTGTCAGTGCCTCCCCGCAGCTGCTGTTCCCTTGAACCATTCTGTAGTTCTTCAGATTTGCTGCCTTGTCACTGCCATTTATAGAGGCCTGTCAGATATTGATGCCCTTTAATGCTGACTAGGTCTCCCAAACTCCTGCAGTTTTCTAGTCTGTAAAATGCATGGTATAATTCTTGTCTATCTTTTTTTGAGATTCAAGATCTGCGTGTTTATAGTGTTTTGAGAGCATCTTCTGAAAAATATCGTACAAGGGCACTTTTTCATTGTGTTTTCATCATGTTCATTTCTTTTGTTTTGTGAAGCTGTCATATATATGTCTCTGTGTGTGTTTTTTGTGTGTCATATATATATACACGTATGGTTTGAATAACTGCTTGCATGAATATGTGATTACATTTAATTATTACCATCCTGCATTAGTCAAGGGTATTAGGAAGTTAGTATTATCGAGTACTTATTCAAACTGAAGGTATTTTCTGTTTCAATTAATAGTTTCTCCATTTTTTGCACAGGCAGTTTTGGATGCAGGCAAAGAAAGAGGTTGTCCAGAAGATAGGGCAGCAGAGTTAGCAGAACACTTCAGTAGAGTACAAGCATAACTCTGCTGTATCCTTCTGCCTGTGCCTGAATGTTGTGCCCATGGCTTGAGGGGGAAGATGGAAGGAGCAGTTGTGCTTGCATGGAGCTGAGCTGTATTGCCCTTCTCCAGCCTAAATTGTCACACGGCAAGGCAGGTTTTTTGAGTTGTGGCTTGGTCTGGGACAGAGGAGGTGGAAAGGGACTGACCTGAAGCAGCGTGCCTAGAGAAGCCTTCTGACATGATCCAGATCTGAGACAAAGAGCACTGAGACCATACATATACTGCGTGTACGTGTGCATGTATAAAATTACGGTCGTAGGCTTCAAAATTAAACTGTGTTGTGGCTAGACTTATTGGTAAATTGGGTTTGTAGTACAAACAGGCCCATCATCATTAGTTAACTTTTTCCTACTTTGTGTTCCAAATTCTCAAGATTTTATTATGAATTTCACAGTAATGGCTGGTTGACATTGTTCACGTGCTCCTGCTAGTGGAGTTATTTCAGTTATAGTAGCTTAAGGAAAAACTTTAATCTCCAAGACTGGAGAGAATCTGAACGCTTTTGACACAAACCAGGAAGCAAAGAAGAATATAGTCCTATCTGATGTCTTTTTAACTCTTTCTTTATATCCTCAATGTCCTGTGAGCTTTGAGGAAAATGAAGAATGGACATTGTTTGGCCTTTTTCATTCACCTAAAACATCTTTCTGGTTTTCTGGTCCCCAGAATATAATGCTGCACTCAGACAAGGTGGAATTGGCAACTATCTCTATCTAGATTGTCTTTTAATCACCTGAATTCCATGACGTCCCCACAGAACATTAGAAGAAGCTTGTATTTAGTAGTATCTGTGGAATTTGTGCTACTGTGACCTCTTCGGGTTCTGTTGAGTAGACGAGCTTGAACCGTAAAGTTCATATCCAGTCTTTTTCTAAACTGAGAAGCATTTAGATCCGTGGGTTTGCAGTGGGTCTCCGTTTGTTCTTGAGGCTGCCTTTTGCTGTTTGTAATCAGAATAGAAACTGTGACAAAACGATGGTGGGTCTTTCTGGTAGTGGTCATTGCAGGTATACTTAACGGTTTGTGCTGCCAAGAGACACGGTGAGAACAACTCTGTCTATTTACGGCCTTGTTCCTCGAAGTATAATGAAACTTGAAGCAGTTTCTTTGCCTCCAAAGCAGCAGTTTTCAGGGCTCCGTTCCCTGTCATGGTCTAGACATACCCATTAAGTCGCTCCCATTTCTATTTGCTGTTGGTATTCAAAGCAGTTTGCATTCCTGTTGGAAGTTTTGTATTCATTATTTGTAAGCCATGCCTTCTCCCTACTTATTTGTGCCTCTTCCTCTTGCTGTATGAAACTGCAGTGCAGGGTCAGCTCTTGGTGAAGCCATTGCAGGCAGCAGTTCCCTCAGTAAAAATTCCTTGCTTGCTCAGAAGCCTAAAGAGCTATCGAGATGGAGTTTGGACTGAAATGTAGGTAATCTCTAATGTTTGCTCCAGCCTGTTAAAAAGTTCGGCTTTTACATCTGGGAGGGAGTTTCTCACTTCAGCACTTACCTGCTCGTGTGTGTGTCTGTCTCTCTCTCTCTCACCCTGTGCTTTTGCAGAGGCGAGTGGAATATTTTTTCACGTTGCTGATACCAATGTGTCCAGCTCCCTATTGAGCTTCATATTTTAAAAGTAGGACGAGATCTGCATCAGTTTGCCTTGCAGCGCCCTGAAGAATAGCTGTTATTTGCTCTTTACTGGCACAAGAAAGATCTGAGTTACCCAGTTCAGAAAATAAATTAGTACAGGCCTGATTTGAAACTATGCTGCCTTCCTGTTATTTTGTTGTCTTTGCTGCTCTGGAACTATTCAATACTCCCTGCTCTATAAAACAGTTCTTTAAAACACCCTCACAAAGCTCAAGGGAGACCAAAAGTTCACCAGGACACAGTTCCAACTAACATTTAAAAAATAAGCTGGCATCTGTTTGTTTCTTTCCTTCTGTTTTAAATATAGTGCTAATACTTTACAGTAAGTTGTACAATATACCAAAAGTTGAGCCGCAAGTAATGTTTCAGATTTACCCATCCCGTTTACAGTGCAAACCAGTGATATTTTCAGTCCATTACCTGACTCAAGCAAAGGGGAAGGATTTTTAATTTTTTTTTAAGAAAAAAGACAAAAAGAAAACAAAAAAGCCGGGGGGGTGGGAGGGCAGGGGAGATTCAGGGGTTTTGTTACAAGACCTCCAACCCTATATATATAGAATGTGTAGTGGTCAACTATAACTGCTAAATTGTATGTAGACATTGTGCAGCTGTACCACTGGAAGACTCTGAGAACACTTGGTGTTTTTAATCGCCTTTCATGCAATGAGTTCAAAGCATTCGGAAAGCAAAATACTGAATCCCACAGCACTCTTATGAGATAGGCTTTATGCCCGCTTTGAAAAAGCGGCACAAAGAATTTATTATATCAGTAAGCAGCTACTTAGCGTCAGAACCAGGATTAGAAAACATGCGACTGGACTTCTGCTCCCTCCTGTTCCTACTTGAGAATGAATTGAGGTGAAGAGTTGGTGGTAAAATCAAATCTCTGAACCCTTTGTTTCTCTGCAAATGTACTTAGGGACAAAAGGATGAAGGTGGTAATAGACAAGTCCATGATCATGTTTTGCTTTGGTTTAACTCCTTTAGGATCAATAAAGCCAGTCCTGCATTAAATCTTATTCAATCTGGAATAAAAACTGAGTAATACTAACAAAATTTGACATTAGACCTTGTCAGGCTAGTTTCTACACTGAAGTGGATATCTGATATTCTGGAGGAGGAGGAGACAAAACTAAGAAGCAGCTGGAGTATAAGCAATCCATTACATGATACTCATTTCGTACATGGAATTTTAAGGCTTGGTACAGCAGATAAGGGTTATTTAAAAGAAAAAAAAAAAGTAACATTTTTTGGGAAGCGATTTATTGTAAAACAAGCCAGTCAGTTATCCTTAATTAGACCCAAGGAGTAGCCAATGGCAAAAGAATTTTGTTGAATTAGTATAGCTGCTGCTGAAAACACTTTTCTAGTTGATACACGTTTTGATGATTGCAGGAACTTAGACAACATAACTAAAGGGGTCTATGCCATAACTGCCATTCTGCCTGCAGCAGCTGTACATGTCCACACCACACAGGGCTTATTTTGCAAATCAGCATCCATCTAAACATGGAAGAGGTTTTACCGAAATCTGGGTATAATTGAGCAATTATCTTCAGCTTGTCACACACTCTGCTCTGCTACTGCATCTTGCTTTAAAGTCGAAGCATCTTGCTCTGAATTATTTTTATCTTTGTTTTAGGAACTCTAGAAATACATCCCATTCTTCTCTGAGAAAGTCTCTGCTGGGCCACTGTTGCACCTGCAGCATGTCAGTCCCAGCGTGTAGCATCCGATAGCTCCTACACTCCTGCCCCATGCTGAACATGCACTTCCAGCCTGACCTGAATCAGCTTATTGGTTTTTCACTCCTGATTTCCCACAATGTTTGCTCATACACCTCACTCCTATCCAGAAACGCTTTTCTAATCTGGGCCTGGTTTCCGATGTGTTGGCCCATGTATCTTGCTCCTTGCTGGAAGAAGTTATGCTGGTCATGGGGCTGCAGAGCACCTACAGGCACATATCTGTTCGCTTGGCTAAAGCACAATTTGTTCCTCTTCAGTTTTTCTCTAAATTAAATTAATGAAATTCATTCGTAACATTACTATCTTTGCAATTTATTACTGAACTCCACAGCGGAGACTTGGTTGTGGTTTCTTGAGAAAGACTTTGGACGAAGCAGTTATGATGGAGTCCAAGGAAAACGCATGATCCTGTGAGTTTTAATAGCAAGTTCAGGAGATGATATAAAAAAGTCGCTAGCTGCAGTGAACAATTAATCTAGAGCTGCTGCAAAATTTCAGTTGGTTGTCCAGAAGACATTCGCTGTTTTTCTCTGCTGCCTGTATATGTAGTTGGTAGGATGCGCAGCAAATCCCAAGAAGATATGACCCAAATGTGTTTGCTTGGGTTGATTTGAACAAGATGCAAAAATTGTTTAGCTCTGTTAAGTTTAATTCATAAAGAACAGATGCTTTCTAATTGTGAAATATCTGAAATCTTGTACCATTCCCAAGGTTTTCTCAAAGTTTAGTGTCACTGAAGGTGCCACAGCCTGTTTTTATTCACCTGACATTTCTGTAGTTCTAGTAGCAGTTGTAAGTACAGTGGTGTACTCAAATAGCTGAATAGATAATGTCCTTTTTTTTTAATGTTTACAAATATTTACATAAAACCTGAGGTACCAGCAGCAAAGGACAGTAATGCTGGTAGACTCGATGTCATTTTCGGTGGAACCAGTGGAGCTATTCCCAGTGATCACCAACTTCCCAAAGAAATTGATACCAAATTTTGAAAAGAGAAGCAACACTTTTGGGTTTGAATTAACTTGCTTTCACAGAAATTTCACTGTTATCAGTCTCTTAGTTTGATTTGTCTTAGTACTGGGAAAAGGCTTGGCAAAACAACCCTTCAGGACTGATCCTCCCTGTGACACAGAAGAGATAAAGTTTCTACACTGCTGCCTTGTTACACATATTTAAGGAGGAACCTTGAGGACTGGGTTGTTATCCCAAGAGGTGAGAAATTAGCTTGAGTATAGTTTCATGGGTCTGTGATTTTGTTTGGACAGTCTCAAATACTATTTTTCTGTGTTAGGCAAAGCCAAAGGGGGATGTGTCATGCTGCGGTCTCAGAACAAAAATGACTTCTTGCATTTTTCAGAGTTCATTTTCCATCTTGAGCCCTAACTTTCAAAGGGGTTTCTAATGATTCACATTTCCAAGGAGAGTACGCTCCAATTTAAGTGAGTTAGGTAGGTAAATAGAAATTTGTCATTTTAAAATGTGACATAAATGCCAGTTTTATTGGGGAAATACTGACTAACTGTGTTTCCTAGTGAAAGGATTTAGAAGAAATAGGTTACAGAGGCCAAGACGATGCCATTGAAATTCCAGAATACCCCGAACCACAAGATTTCACCCCACCCCCCCACCCCCAAATATTGAAGAGAAGAAACTTGGCTGATTTATGTCCCCTCCCCTCTTCTTTCCTCTGCATATTATCAGATCAGACATGTTTGGAAAAGATTCATGCACACACCTGTATTTTTCTTCTGTTTTATTATGGACTATTTATCTGTAATTTGTACACAATTTTTTAAATGTGCTTTTGTGGAAGAAGCACTTAGGATAATCTAGCTACTGAGCAGCAAGTCTTCCTAAAATGCTATAGCAGTTTTCAAAGTGCTAATAAAACTTTATAGCACAGTGCACCATTGTACATTTTGTATAGGTTGCCTTTTTTTTTTTTAAAGGAAAAATTGCTTTAGAGTATCTTTGTTTATAAAAATATATTGAATGTTGTAAGTGGAAGGATGTTAAAGTTCAAAGCTCTTACCATCTAATTTTGCATGTTTAGGAGACAGACAACATATACCCAAGCAATTTTCCTTTGCATAAAAATATTGCACTGTATTAGAGGTATGTTGATATATTACAAATCTCAAAAGCTAGATGGTAAAACTTCCACTTTCAGTCCGATCAGACTAAAAGATGTTGACTACTAAAACAGTCACTGGTACAGCAGAAAAATACTACCCAGCATTCAGACTGGTGTGCTTAGCTGTAACTGATTTATTTTGTATATTTATTTAATTGCAAGGGAGGCTGAGGCCTGGTTTTAAAATATTATAAATATTTCTTGTAGATTACTGGCTAAATTGCAGGTTAGGCAGAAAAGGGTGCAAATGCAATTCAGTATATGAAAATGCCTAGAAGGTAATGTTAGTATATACCTACCATATAATTCACAGCTGTTCATTCTGACTTGTTCTTTCATACATTCCTGAGCCCTGGGTCACAGAGAAGTGAAACTGATGGTGACTTGAGAGGCTGTTTGTTTCTGCAGCTGGGTGTTTTGTTTTCTGGATGTTTTCTACTTTTTTTTCAGAGCCACTGCAGCTAGAGAGGATGATAACTGAGTTTTGTTCATGAGGACACTTTGAAATCACCAGAGGCACGGTGTTCACTAAATAAATGGGCCTTAGGTGCACTAAATAATGCTGTCAGTGACTAGCTTGTTCCTGCTTACTTAGTAGCCTTCTCCTCATTTTCTAAAAATTCTTGGTATATGGGCTTGATTGCCAGCCTTCTGTGTCATATCAGTTACTACCCTAATACTCCACAGACTGGTTAAATTGCCTTGGGCAAACTGGAGGATAGAGGTATTTAATCAAATTCCCTGTTACCCTGAACTCAAAATCTACTGGATGTCATATACACTGAAATAAAGCTACATGATTATCTAAGGATAGCCATTATAGATTAGTATAAAAATCCCATCCATGTGTGAAACATGTTCGGTGAAAGGCAGCAGCTACCATAACACAACAAGAAAAGAAAATGTCTCTATCGAGCCTTGTGTAAAGCATGCTGTGATCTGTAACATCGCTGTAGGCTAGGAGAGATGTGCTCCGCTTCTGCGGTGGCTGTAGATTATGTTGAGTATAGAACAACATAAGCCGTGTGATGCCGTCTGGTGGTGGTGTTGGTAGTTACCCTCCTATAAAGGTTAAATGAATAGACAAGGGGGAGCAAATATTGTCGTAGTCCTCCCTTGCCTGCCTAAAAAGTAAACAGAAAGGCTTCAGTGCTGCGGGGTGGGCAAGGAAGTATGGTTTGCAGGGGAATTGAACAGCGGAGCGTTGATGGGATTTCTAGCACATCCTAAAACTGCTTTCTGCTGCTTCCACGGGGCACTGAGGAGCAGTCTGAACTAACACTGTCCTCCCTCTGAAAGTGTTGGCATAGGGTCATGATGTGGGCGAAGGTGGAGCTAGGGAGAGGGTTTTAAAAACCATTCAGCAAAGCTGTAAATTACAGTAGTCTATTGAGCTGTTCCAGTTTGCATCCAAGACCCAGCAAGTCTCCTGTGACCCGTTGCCTTGAAGGCTTGGAGGAATTAATTGGAAGGAATCTGAGGAATTAATGGAATTAATGACATTGAGATTGAGTTGTGCCTTATATGCTATACCTCTCCAGACCTGCATGTGTGTATTACTATAAACAGTCTTTCTGACGGGCTTGTCAAAACATCAAAGTCAAATAAAAATGCTGGTATGCTAATTATCAGCTTGAAATAGGCCATGAACCCTAAATAGGCCTTTGTTAGGAGTATTTCATTAGTTTAGTTCATATTCCTATTTAGTTGTTAGGAAAAAAATACAGACAGGTGTAGAAAAAAAAATAAAATAACCCCCAAATATAGAAAGAATTATAAACATATAATTTTTTTGATAGATATTAGATTGTCTTGAGGTGTCCTAGAGTGCTCAGGTGAGTATGACCCCTTCCAACTGTGTTCTTGAAGTCAGAGTTTGGGAGTGGTAGTAAAGGTCTGTGGTACCTTTGGTCAGTTTGCTTGGTGTCCGAGCATCTGTCTCTACAATAGGGGTAACAATACCTGTATTCCATCAGAAGGTAGTGGGATTTAATGTCACAGAATTTGTGTAGGTCTGGGTAGATTTGAAGTGCTCGACAAAGCAGGGTAGGTGCATGGCAGAAGGTCTGAACTCAGCGAGTGAAAGGAAGGAGCCTTCAGTCTGCTTTCTGATCTGCTAAGGAAAGCTAAGGAGTGCCAATAAAATAAACTAGGTTTTTCAATGAGAAAAAAGTAAGTATAAATTTTGACTTCCTTTCAGTCCTATTAAAGAGTAGGAGATGTACTCAGCTCTCCTCTCAGCCTGGAGCACACTGGAGCAGAACTGAAGTTCTGTGCTACTTTGATGTTCCAGACAACCCAGTTTCTTCCCCATCCTTCAAAAACAAATTGAACCAACCAAAAGCCCTGTTGCTGAGATCAGCGCATGATCTAAGAGCGAAACATGAATTCAGAATTTTATTTTACTTATTCTTTTACAAGACAATTTGGCATTCATCAGAAACCTCCCTTTTAAGCGGCGGTGTTGCCACTTTGAGAGTGCAGAAGGTCTTGGCTGCAAAAGTTGCCTGTGGGTTACGGCGATTGCCTGCGAGGTACTCCGCGTTGGCTCAGCCGCTGTCAGCGCAGCCTCTCACCGTGGTCCCTCGGTAGCTCCGCGCAGGAGTAAGCTCAGTTCAGAAAGCCATCGTTATGCAGAGGCTGCAGGGGAGGGTGGAGGAGAGGGACGGGCTGCTGGAAGCTAACACGGGGCTGAGGGAGACTGGCAGGGTATGAAGGTGGTGGCAGCTGCCCCAGGGGGGTTGGAGGGGTCTTACACAAGTCTCGGCAAACAGGTCTGGGCTGGCCGCTGGGCGCGAAGGCCTGGCAGGCACACAAACCCTTCTCGCTGAGCAGCGCTGCGCGAGGCTGCGGCGGCGTGGATTTTGAAGGTTCCGTTTGTGTTGGCTGCATTCCTTGTTCTCAGAGGAGGAAAGGCTGTTGCTGGGTGGTAGCTATTTCAACTTGAAGACGTGTAGCTGCCTGGGAACAGCGTGCTTTTGTTTCGCTTTGTTTCTGGTTTCTTCTCTGGTGGAAATTTTATTAATTCATTGTGATTATTTTTAAGCATTTGGCAGAGATGTGAATAGATGCGTTACTTCTCCAGAAGGCTTATGGAATAGAATTGCATAACTTTGTACTTTTCCTATGCAAAGCAGCATAAATTTGATGTAAATACAGTGGCGAGTCTCTGAAAGATTCCTTGGTTTCTTCCGACTCTGATTTATACCCAGTGAAATCCAGTGACTATAAAATGATCTCTGCTGCTATGAATTGCCTCACTGAGGGATGAAAGAGGAGAAGCTTGGGGAGAGGTACCATGGCAAAGCAGGAGCTGAAAGTCCTGTCCTGGGAGCTCTGTGTCAGCAATGTGTGCTGAGCAGCAGGTCTCTAATCTTTTAAAAGGTGCTTGTGAGCCTTCCGGAGAATCATTACTTCCTTGTTTCTATGCTGTTAGGCTGTTTAATTGGCCCCACTTTTTTTTTTTCCTGGATGTGATGAAAATAGGTACAGCTGAAAATAGGTACAGATGGAATTCCTCTGAGGCAAGACCAACTTTTGTTGCTAGATTGCTTATAGGATTAGGAAGTATTTCTCAATAGGTTTCTAGCGCTTTCTGTGTATATATCTGTTATTCAGGGAATTATGCCAAATTCTGGTGACATTGGTTGAGAAGTGAATTCCAACAGCTCTCAGCACAGAGGGCTCTTCTTTGCCTTCAGTCAGGGTAGCTGCTATGCCTGTGTGTTGGAAACAGCCATCTAGTTCCCTCTGACGTGAGCATCACCATTACAGCCTATGCCTCTGTCATGTTATAAACAAGATGGCTGTAACGGGTACTTCTTCCTTCAACTGATTTGGGTTAGCAACAGTTGTTAAATGTGGGCACTTGTCTATTGCTTATGCCTGACATGAAGGAGCTTCGTGCTTTCTTTGTTAGCTACAGTGATTTTAGTACCACATGGAAAGCTTACTTTTGAGTATCTTTGTTAGTTAGGCCTTGATTAAATACCAGAAGTGGTGTTTGACTTTGAACATGGGAATTTCATTTATTATAAGGCTTTCTGCTTGTGATGACTGGACTCTGTAGAGTACTTCACATTACTGTCATTCTTCCCCACAGAAACCTGAGATGCTGGGGCCGGTGGCCACTCAGCGTGGGAGCATGGGACACCTGCTGGGACGAGTACGGGGTGGGTGTGGTGATTTGCTTCAATTTGAGATGATAAACTGTTGGGTTTTCTCTTCTTCATTTGGTCTGTATGAGCCAAAATAGTTTACATTTTGTAAGAATGAAGATATGTGTATATATTTAATCTCCTATCAAAGTAATAGTTGTGATAGAAATATGTTTGGTTTGGTCCTGGAGCCCAGAACTGTCTCGATCGTGCAGCAGCTTTCCACCAGAGAAGCCCTCTCTCCTGTGAAGTGAGACCCTGTGGAGCATTGCTGCGGTAGCCAGCTTCGTGCACCCACTAGCTATGAGCATTTGAAATTCTCTCTTTCTTGTTTAGGAGCTCTCAGTATTGCAGTTCTAACTTTTTCTGTCTGTATCTCCCTGATTTCACTGAAAATGCTCAGTTTTAAGGAAGTGTTCTTCCTTGTGAATTTTTGGTACAAGTCCTGCTGAGGTTGTTGACAACTATTGACAGCTTTTGTGGCAAATGGCTACTGATGCTGAAGAAAATCTCCCTGAAGAAACAGAAGTTGAAGATAAAATTAATACAGTGCGTAGCTTAGCTCAAGATCACAAATACCCTCTTACTATGACAGACGATGGTAATCTAGGGTTCTTCCTGAGCAGACCAATGCCAGTCTCCAAGAGCTGTAGCAGGTTCCCAAGGAGAAGGCTGCAGTTTTCACAGGTGTTTGAAGCATGGTGTTTCACCCCAGTTTTCTCCCTGTTCCCTTTTTCTGTTTCCAGGCTTGCTGCCTGCCTCGTCTGGCTTTGTGGTATTGCTTGGTGCACTTTTCTTTTGCTGGTGCCTCCACCGTAGTCACTGTTGTTTGGACCCGTTACTGACGGCTTGAATGCCTGCTTTAAAAGCTCTGTGCTTCAGGGCAAGGGAGAAGTGCCGTCTCAGGGGACCGGTGTGAAGAGTGGCTGGGGACCCATAAAACTTGTTTTCTGTCTCCTCCAGCATGTTGAGTCAGCATCCCAGCCCTGCTGACTGTCACTTGTACTTGGTGCTCTCTAATGAGATTGCTTGAGTACAGTGAAAACCACAAAATACATGGACTAATAAGGGCGGAGTAGTTTGGGATTATTGCAAGTGTCCTTGGGCTTGCTCTCCCTGCTCAATAGGAAGCCTTTAATAAGAGTATTCCTAAATAGTGTTACACGGGAAATGAGGAATTCTATTCCATGCTTTCAACAAACAGCCATTTCATGAGAGTGGCATTTTTTTTTTTTTTGCCCCTTGGTACATTCCAGAAGACTTTATACCTTTGCTGGTTACTGATTGATAGTTCTGTGCTGAGCTCCCTTTAATTTTGCAATAAACTAACAAGGAGGCTGAGACCACAAGTTTACAGAAAATGACTTATTTACTCAACTGGATTTACAAAGATGACAAAGTCAGATTTAGTAGTTTCAGTGTGGTCCTAGGAAGGGCAGAAGTAGTGCTTGAAAAATTGTACTGTATAAATAACCAAACAAAAAATAGTTTGCTTATTCTTCTGTGTAAAGCAGTCATATTTCAGTTCTTGGGCCAGCTTTCTCCCAGGACCTGCAGAGGCTTTCCGCATGTGCAGGAACTGTGCTATTCCCAACAAATGGCAGTGTTGAGAGTTTAGGCACCTGAAAGAAGTATTCTTAGTTTTCTAATGTGCTTCCAGAAAACTGGCATCTGCTGGAGTCACATCAGTGGAAAGAGATTCTATTTTCACAACAGCATGTAAAGATATCAACAGAATATAAACAGCAGTGTTGACTTCTGGATTAATCTTAGAAGTAGCGATGATCTGTCTAGAACATGAACACCGTTTTCCTTGAGAATTTTTTCTTTCCATTGTTTTCCCGGGTTCCAGCACATATAAAAATTGAGAAAGTGATCAGAAGAGTAGGCATTTTTTTTAAGGTGTTTAAAATTAGGATCCTGAAAGTGCATTCCCATTGTCTCCTTGCATTTATCTCCAGGTTTTCTAACTGTAAGGAAAAGGATTCTTCTTGCTGTCGTAACACTTCTAATGGTTAGAAAGAAGGGGCTATTTTACAAAAGAAGGTTGCTGTGCTGAAGTAAAAATCTTCATAAGATTGGGAAATTGTGTGGTCAGTCAATGGTGTGGTATTTTAAGTAGTAGACTTTTTCCCAGAAATGATTTTGAAATTTGAATCTGAGTGTTTGTAATTCTGTCGGAATTGGAAGGCTGAGGACTGTAAATTTTCACTTGTTAAATAGCTAGCTTAACCAGTCGCCAGTGAACAGGCTGAAAGGTTAGAGGCAGTGGTTCACCGAACTCCATAGGAGACTCTGTGGGGCACGTTTCCAGTGTTACTGAGCTGTCTGGCTGACCTTTTCATCTTTTTTTTTTTCTCTTCTTTCAGCAGTGGAGGGTGTTTTCCATTCATGCACAGTCACTGGCTGAAGAAGCCCTACACTCTTCAGTCCTCACAAGGTAGAAACAGAAAGCAGTAACGCAACCTCCTTACCTGTTGGCTCATGTCAGGACACAGTTGTGTGTGGAGAGGTGTAATGTTTTTTGTGACTCTTAGTGCCTTAATGGTAATGAAAGTACCTCTGGTAACAAAAATATTTTGTTCCGTTAGTTGGTGGTGGAAATAGGAGCTCCTCTTAAAATACTGAGTATTTTATTAAATACTATGTATTTTAATAAGATGACTTTAAAATATCACGTAGCAACATTCTCACTGTTGAGTGTTCTGCTGGAAGATAATAAACTCATGATTGGCATTGAACCTCTTAAGTGGAAGCTATGCTTGGCTGGTAATGATGTCCAGTTTCTAACAAAAGCAACCACAACAGAGGTAACTTGTCCTTACCTACTTAGACTGAGGACTTGGCAGGTCTCCTGGACTAAACAGGGTAAATCTAATCTGTACTTTAATGGCAAATCTCCAATGAAAAGTTGAAGAAGTACAATTGCTCATTCAATACAAGGCACTATTTCTAATAAGTCTGCCTGGACTTGTGACCCCAGCCTGTTTCCAGGCTCAGTTCAGCAGTGCGAGATGGTTTCTTTCAAGTGTGGCACCTAAAGGGACCAAAGGGAGATACTCTAACCTTCTTCTTCGTAATGTTTGTGATTTGTAACATATGGGATCATTAAGATCATGACTATTATGACATTCTGTGCACACATATATGAATCAGAGTGTGAGACTCAGCTGATTCTGTCCATGCACAAATGTGATTACTCATCAGAAAGTCACACAGCGGTTTCACTGTGTACCTCCTTTGTCTGCCTGTGTGTGCTCTCCAAATCGCACTCAGGCTTAACTGTTGCCTCAGACACCTATTTGCGGCTCTCTGAATACGTTGGACCATTTCAAAGCATAGCAGAATGGAGTGTAAGCACGTCTTTCAGGTTGGTGAAGGAGACTTTGGGGAGAAGTCAATACATTCTTTAGATATGACACTGGAATTGAGTGGTGTCAACATTCAGGGCTTCAAGGTGAATGTCCGTAGGATTGGGGACTGCTCAAAACATAGGTTCTTGTTTGAATGGCACTATCCACTGCCAGAGTATTGGTGACCAAAGTTTTACTCTGGGAAAAATAAAAGAAATGGTAGCACTTTCCAGTAAGGGCATGTGATTGAAGGTTTGAAGATAGATGTATGTATTCAGAGGAGTTCTCCAAGTCTTAACTTTTTTCTTTGAAACTGGAGCTCAGTAAGGGCCAGCTTTTTTCCTCTTGTTAGCAACTTGTAGCTTGTTTGAGCCAGTGAGAATTTAAGAGCACTCTGCACACCTGCAGAGTGAGGTTCAAACTGTACTATGGTAGGTGCACAAAGTTGAATCTTGGCTGTTTGATAATAGGAGTACCTATACCGATGGAAGAATTTTGCAGTAAGTGAAGCTGCAGAAGTGTGACAGGGATTTTTATGTCAAATTTAGTGCTTAGCTAACAGCTCTTGGCTTGTAGTCATGGGAGAACCAAATCTCTGTGTTGGCTCTGCAGGCTTGCAGAAATGAAGACTAATTTTCGGTTAATTCCAAAATAAGCATTCTGTACATGCATATGGCTTCGTCTCAGAGGAAGTGTGCTTATTCAAGATAGTATTTAAATATGTATTTAAGCAAATGTTTAACTATCAGTGAAGTCATGGAACTAAGAATACGCTTAATTCCCATGCTTAGAGCAAGGCAGAGAGGAACATTTACTTGGGTAGGACTCTGCACCTTTGAACTGATGTCTTGAACAGTATAACAGGGTATTTAGGATATTGTTAGTATTGAACAGTTATTGAAAGACACGTCAGAAATGGAAATCTAAGTTCAGAGACATAGCTTGAGTTAAACATAGAGTATGAAGAAGATTTACAGTCTTACAGCGAACAGTGCTGTGGAGTTCCTGGTTAAAGAGGAGGCCAAGAAAGCTGAAAGATAAAAAAAAAAGCAGTTGCATTATTCTTGTTGTTCATTTTTCTTTTGATTTTTGGAGCCTTTAAAGTTAGTTTCCTTTGAAGGAGAGCAATATGAAATATGGTGTGCTTAGGTCTTTTTTTCTTTTGAAAAAGATCCTGAAGCACAGTAGCTTTTCTTTAAAATGTGGTATATAAATAATAAAAGATGTGATGGCACAGTGCAAAGATTATCTTGGCACAGGTCTGGGATGACTGCATTGCTTACAGAGCTTTTGACACTTGTGAATGATGTGATCATTGCAAAAGTGTGCCAATGAAAACTTCATACCCCGCCAGCACGTGTGCGTGTAGAAGTTTGTTAGTGTGTTTTGTGTCAGCTCATTGTCTAGTACCGGATCGAGGAAAAGCTTCAGCGTTGTACCATGTTGTTGGTGTGTCTTATGCCTGGTTGCCAGCAGAGCATCAGTGGACAAGTGGGGCTGTGGGCTTTGTGACGCAGTGAAAACGAAGTAAAAGCAGTGTTAAGAAGGAAAGGTCTCGCATCCTGTTCTTTATCCCTCCTGATTCATGGCTGCCCACTCCTTTCATTTGCCTTGAACCAGTTTTGATGTTCATCCTATCACAAGGATGAACTCACTCACTGAAGTGGAAGATAAGTACCTGGCAAGAAGAAAGGAAAAAGTGGCTTTTTGCTTCTTTGTTACTAAATTGAATCTTACCATGTAATCAGGACAGCCAGCAGTGTCTGCAAGGTGTTATGTGTGCCAGGCCCTTTCCCGCTGCATTTGGGTACTTATGGGTGCACACAGCAGCTCTGGGGGAACAGCAGCGGGGTGTGCTGCGTTACTTGGGTGTTTGCTGTTGGCAGTATTGCAAGTGGTACCTAAGGAAGCTGATCATAGGTGTAAGACCAAACAAGGCTGTTACAGACCATACCTGTGTTCACCACAGTGGCTGTAAATGCCCAATCCCAGAAGGTGCAACCTATGGTTAAGCTGGGCAGGGTGGTAGTAGCCAACTGAAGTCTGTTCAGAGCTTGCAGTCAGTAGCAGAAGAGCATAAGGGACATCACTGTGGGGCTCTGAAGGTGTTGAACTCCTGTTGCATAGATGAAGATTTGACTTACAAATTTTTCAATTTAGTCCTGTTGATACAGTCTGTAAAGCTCTCGGGCACCACTGTGCCTGTTTATAAGCACAGAGATGGGTGGGCTGAGTGAGCAGGGAGGACGAGTTGTGGTCTTGGTGCAGGTCGCAGACTCAATCACATTGCTGGCAACTCATGTCACACAGCCTGAAGGTGCAGCACCCACAGCACCACCACTGCTGTTACGACTCCGTGGGATCTTCAAATAGAAATGGGGAGTGGGTTGTATAATGCTACTGAAGGTGTTAGAAAGCAGGAGGAAGCCATGATCAGCAGGGGGGAGGAGCAGTGGAGGCAAGAGCAGAGAAATTCCTCTTCCTTTTAGTGATGGCAAGCTGTTAATTTATTCCAGTAGCATCATGAAACCGCATCCACAGAGTACCATGTAGGGTTCCTTTCTCCCTTCCTCCTGTGTCAAATACAGCTGAAGACAGGTCATTAATTTCAAAGAGAGTTTGTTTGGAGTGGAGTCTGTTCTCAGTGCAAGTAGAAAGATCATTTTGGTTATTTAATAAAAAAGAAAGTAATCTCTGAAGTTTTTGTCAGTCTGCAAAGTCAGAACCAATTGTAATTGCGGAAACTGCAGCTGCCTAGAGATCCAAAGCATTGGGAGATAATTGTGTTTATACCTATGCTCTTCTCTCTGTGGTGTTCGCACTGTTTGCCTTAATGCTTTCTGTTATTAGAAAAAAGTATATGTTCAGAGGTGCAAGAAACTGTTCATCTCTTGCAAGCAAGACCATTGCTCATGCTGTCAGAGGAGAGCACTTTGTGTGTACTACAGTCTACTTTTCAGAATCTTGTGATCCTGAAAAACACTGAAAAATCCTCTTGTGTAGAGACAGATAGCCCTGTGAAATTTAGTACTCTTGTGCTTCAGATCGATGGGGATGTATCCCTGCAGCACCTTTCTCCCTGGCTCTGTGTTTCAGCCAAAGGAAGAAAGTGTATAAGTTGTGTGGAAATGACTAGGAAAATAGCTTTCCTATTTGACTATGAAGAAAATGATGCTTTTGTAAGGAGCATCAAATTGTTCATTGAACCATGAAGCTCTTCAAAACAGTAGTTTCATTTCAGGTGGCTGTATGTATTAACATACTGTTGTTTAGTATTTCATCTTTTTAACAATATCCCTTTTCCTGCACTTCTTGCAATTATCACTTTCAGCTTCTGCAGGTCGTTCAGAATTTTCTGAGTGTTGAATTTGCTGAACGTCAGTGTAGAGGGTTGCCTGGATGCTGCTCCTGGAGGATTCCAGTCCTCACCTGGGCTGCTCTCTGCCTTCCAGTAACCATCAAAATTCATTTCCCTTCTCCCTGTCCTTGTCTGTTTGCAGGTTATCTTGACGAATCAGATTACCACATCATTGAGCAATGGCCTTGCGATCCAGGCAGACCTGGTGTCTCCAGCTGATGATTTGCCCCTGTCTGAAGGTAAGAGATCCTTTCTGTTGGAACTGAAACCCTATACTGACACAAATCCATGTTGTAACTTGCAGTCTTCTGTTGATATACAGGTGTCTGTGAGGGTCGAGTTATCAAGTCTAACATAAAACAAACAAAATTATTCTTCAGTTTCTCTGAAAATCCATTTATAAATAAAAAGAAAGTAAGTGTATTAACTAAAAGGATCTGACACTTTCGAAGGACTGGGAATGAATTTTCAAGCCATGTCAATTCTGTAACATGTTCCTCATCATTGCACTTTCGTTCACATGCATTTAGAGCATTATTTTCTCAGTCTTCTGAAGCTGCTATTAGAGTTAATACACAGACTAGGCTACAAATTTGGTCTTATCGAATGATTATCAGTGATTCCAAAGAGAAACAGCCTGTCACAAATGAAGGAGAGCAAATAATCAGCCCTGTCCCTTGCATTAGGCCTATCTGGTTTTCAAGTACAGTGCCTCAAACTGCAGCTCTCAATATTATGTGAATGTAATATGACATTTTGTGTGATGCCATATACTACTTTATGTCTTCATGTTACTTTTTTCTGCACAGAATTAGAGACAAGCACACATTTTTGGGGTAATAGAGAGGACTTTCTGTGCTAAGAAGAAAAGATAATTCTGAATCAAGGTTTGCAGAGTAATACAATAATTTCAGCTTTCCTCACTGGCAAAGAGTAGTCAGAGTAACCTCAGTCAGGGACAGATGCAGAGAAGTTTGCTATTTAGAGTTCAGTTCATGCATAGACCCAAATGTATCATGTAAAGCAATGCTCATCTTTCCTGCAAAGGCATGATAATCATATGTAGACTTCCTGCTTTGTATGATATGGGTATTTCCCCTCTTTCTCTCCTTATTGCACTGTCTGGTGGTTCTGGTCAGCTTCTCTTTGTTCTGGTTGATCACAAGCAGCTCTCTCAAGCTGTCTGACTTTACACAAGGACAGCTTGGTGGCAAAACCAACTAAGCGGTGGTTAAAACTGGCGTTATTTCTGCAACTCATCTCAATGGACAAGAGAAAGAGGCTGAAGGTAGATTAAGCAGAATGTCAAAGAGTAGCAAATAACTTCAGTGCAATGCCTTAACACTGATTGATGTGTTTACTTCATAATTTTGTCAATAGGAGCTTGAGCAAAGCACATCCCATTAAATCATTTTGGAATTGTACTTGTGGGTTTTGTTAACTCCATCCATTGCCAAAGTATCTCTGAAGTTCATTGCTTGAATATCGCTCCCTACGTCTGTCAGAAAGAGTTGAAATTTGGTAACTGTATTTGGAAGAGGAAGACATCATTTTTCATCTTTATGATTTCCTTCTTGGCACGAAGTTATTGCACATTGTCTCATAAATGCTCTTGATCGCAGTACTTGTGCTTTTCTTTGTCGTTTGGAATTGCTCCGTATGAGCTTCCTCTGGAAAGAAAGGCGTAGCTGACTCTGAAGTGGAAGTAATAACAAAATATGTTCTCTGTAAAACATATTTTGCCCTAGTGGTTAAAATATTTCAAGAGTCTTTGGAAAAAGCATGGGATAGTTGTAATCTTTCTAATTTTGCCTGCAAATATGAAAGATTCTCAGTGATGTCTATAAGCCATAGTTCAACAGTACTCTGAAATCAGGACCATGTAAGAGATGGTATGATGATTTTTGTAGCAGTTACAGCTTATTAATGAAGATATCATGTTGTGTCGAAACTCTGTACCACCATTATTTTTCAACTTTTAAACCAAGAATGAGTTAAAACTTATTGGTGTGCTGTGTGTGTGTTGGTTTCCTTTGTTTCTCTCATTCCTCGTTTTTAATCGATAATTACCACTGAGGTGATAAAACGTGCTAGCATGACACTTGTTGAAAATGGAAACTCTGTTTAGCTTTAGAAAAAGAGTAGCACAGGTAAGAGCAATGCAGACTCCTTCGGTAATTCAGGTTTTATCAAGGGATGCAGAGGTGATTGATAAACTTTTTTCTTCTCTCCATTCCCTCTTCTGTAGACTAATAAGGTTTTCTCCTTCTGTCTTTCTTATCCATAATATGGCCTGTGCTGTCTATCTGTAAGAAAAAGCAGAATTTCTGACCTGAACAGCGTTTGATTTCCATGTTTATCTTGCTATCATAAGATACAGGTGTGGCCAGTGTTTTTCTTTTCTAACATCGAGGTTTTGAGCTTTCCTGCGAAATTCCCTCCTAATTCATTTCACGTTAGCTGTTGAACAGCCTGAAAATAGCAATACCTTAATCTCCTGTAAATCTTGGGTGCTTTAAGAATCCTCAATTAATTAGTCTTCTAGGACTAGTGTGATGCTCATAATACTTAACTGCTATTTTAGAACTGTAGAATTCGCAGGAAAGAGTAGTTATGTGACTAGCCCAAGTGCACAAAGTGGATGTGTTGCAGAGGCAGGAATAGAGGCCAAATTCATGACTGGGTTCTTACCTTATTCTTCCTTTTCACTCATCGCCATCTAAAGCTGAATTTGAACCAATGACCTAGATGTGAAAGGACCCATAACACATTATTAGTCCTGTAAGCAACTCAGACCCCTTGGTTTATATATGTCTAATATGTTGTTTTAATCCTATCTGAAGTGAGAGTCTTGTCACTGTAAATGGTTTGCTAAAAGGGTAATTTTTCTTAGAGGCAGAAATGAACATTTCAAACTGAATGTGTTATTAGAAAGAAATGGAATGTTACAGTGGCTTTTGTTTTTGCTTCTGATTGTGCTTTGGAAGGGAATTGCTTGGGTTATGTGTTAGATGAGGCAAGAAACCAAGGAAGCTGTTTGTCTGATGTGTGATAGAAAGTTAATCTGATGAACAAGCTGAAAAGATATTGTCAAGCTGTTTCAGGCTCAAAGCTTGTCTTCTGTAAAATTGTAATCTAGTGCATGAAAACTTGTGTCCTAAAAATGTGAGATTTTTATTGAGAACATTAAAGGCTTTAGAAAACAGCGCTGTAAAATCCCACCCCTTACGAAGCAATGTAAGAACTGTTGAGCTGTATTTGTTGGTGGTACTTGTAGGAAATAGTTATGTCCAGCTAAATTCCCAGATTTATGTATGCACGCTTCTGCTTCAAGACTGAAAACAAAATGCTTAGTCTGGTATAAATTAAAGTGCTGAATAAAATACAAAAGTTTCTGTACCTGCGGGCTGAGTCCTTGCATTCATTTGGCCTTTACATACTTGCCAGATTATCATCTGAAGGAGTTCGGTAAGACTAATAATGTTTTCCTCCTGCTCTAAAATTCTTAGGCATATAAGGCTGTCAGTTCTTCCCTAGGAAGCAAAGCTCAGTTTTTATTTGTAGCCATACTGTTCTTACGCAGTCTTCTCACAAACCCTGCCGTCACAGGCGATAGACTGGAGCATGTTGTGAATACTGCGATTTTGTCTTCATCCTTGCTTTATGAAATAGCCTCTGTTTAGCTCTTCCAGTCAAAAACAACTCTGAGAAGCCTTAAAGTTATTTTTAGATTGCAGAGATGATCAGATGAGCACAGGACTATCGCTAGGCTTCAAAATGTGGCCTGAAGAATTAATGGTTTGTTATTTAAAAATGTAAAAAGTAGTCCTTAACCCAGTTAAAGTTTTTTTTTACCAGTTAAAAAATAGATCTAAGCTACATTAGGCTAAGTGAACAATAGAAATGGAGTGCAAACGTCCACAACAAAATATTTTGTATGACTGTTAATTGATGTCTTTAAACAAGTTATCTGCGGCTGTGACTGTACTATTTTTGTTATTTTTGCAAAGTTCACAAGGTGGGATTTTACCTAGTGTAGAGGGTCATTAGAAATTAATTCTAAGCCTGTGTGTTTGAGCACTAGCTGGATGGTGAAATTTGTGTGTCTCATTTGTGTGCTGTGAAGAGACAGGACAGTGTGACCTACTTGAGGTCCCTTCTAGTCCACCAGTGCTTGTCCTATGAATACATCTGCCAGCTGCAAGCACTAACTTCCTCTGGCAGACAGCAAAGCCAAACTCCATCTTTCCTGGAGAAAGCTCAGGGGTTTGTTGGTATGAAGCAGAACAGCATCCCTCCCCAGCATGCACAAAGCATCAGGCAAAAAAGGGAATGCTGTCTTGGGCTTCTTCAGTCTCAGCTAGCACTTTCAAATATTTATTTGGAAAAGTCAGAATTATTTTGTGTTTAAAATTGTCTGTAAACTTACGCTAGCTCTGGGGAGGCCAGCGTTCAATCTTCTGTCATTTGTATTCATCAAGCGTTTTGTCATAGCATTGTATATTTTTAGTGCACGGTGTGAGCAATGAGTTTAGTCTGACCTTTTCATCTTTGTTGCTGTGATCTTGAATTCTTTTAAGCTGTTGAGCAGAAGTAGGCTTTCGTGTTGTGGAGACTGGAGAAAACTAAGCTACCATAATATCTCCCACCCACAGGATTTTCCTACTTTAGTTTAGGGAAAGGAGATTTGAAGCTGGAATCTTTGACTTCTCTGCTTTGCCCTTGGTCTCCTGTCAGATTGTGGTTAAATAATTTTATTCTTCAAGCGTCAGTTTACCGTTGTTGTTAATATGGGGATATATTTTTATTTTTTGCAACTTTTTTCCTTGCTTAGTATTTCAAGATATTTCTGTGGGAGCAGTAATGAGTTAACCTGCTGTTCATCCCAAAGACCAGTTCTGTAGTTTATTACTTCTCTTCCTTCAAATCCCTCTTTTCAGTCCTGGTGCCGAATGGAGAGAAAACACTGAAGGAATTCCCGAGAGATCACAGGCTGTTGGCTGGTCTTGGTTTGTTTATGTATTGATTTAGGTATGCAGTTATGCTTAAGCTTAGATCTGCAGGTGACTTAATAAAAAGAAAAAGGAGTATTCTGTGAGAACACAAACATACCTCTTTGTAGGAACCATGAACTTATGAATGAAGCAGCTGTTAAACAAGTTTCTAAAACATTTCCTCCTTGAAGTTTTAAAGCTAGTGCGTGCAGAATAATGCATGTCCTAGTGACGCGCTCCAGCATGGTATGAATTTAAATGGATTAGAAAGTATCATAACACTTTGGCATGTTTTAGGCCTTTAGTATTCTAGCTGAAAGCTCTGTGAACCTATTGCAGGCTGCTTTACACAATTTTGCTTGAAAGAGGAGATAGTTTGTCTTGGATCACTGGAACAGTGGTATTAGTTAATTATAACAGTTTTTTTAAGTAGGACAATTCATAAATTAATATCTTTTTAATGTGAATCCACTCTGACTTTCCGAGACCCAAATATTTGGGAATAGTTACTAAAACCCTTTTCTTTTTTGTTATAATTGTGGAATAATCTGTATGGATCTTACTAGACCTGTTTATGAAACTCAAGAACCATGTGGCATGGTGTAAGAAAGATCTTTTGACTGTGACGCCTTATATAGACGCTGTGAAGGTAAGTGAATTTTAGATGTGCAAAAACGCAAGGAGTACAAATAACACTAGTGGTATTGCCAGTTTATTTGGAAGGTGAATTCCAGCAGATAGTCCATGCCTATGCATACTGAAGAGTAAATTTCCCAACTGAGACTGGTGTGCAGGTGTGAACTCTGAAGACTAAAACACATTACTGAAAAGGTAATGGAGTTCTCGTTTTATGGCTTATCAAGACAATGAAGTCATACAATGTATCTTTTGCCCTCTGCAGTCATGATCATACAGGGAAGCACAGCGAGATTTGCCTCTGGTTTTACTTTGATGTGAATTTCCACTTCTCACATGATGGTTTGGTTGCCACTCAGGCCCAAGGCCAGTTACCCTCCCATGATGGGACAGAAGAGCTCGGTGAGTCCATCAGCTACAGCATTGTGCCTCCAGGTCCGAGTCCATTGCTGACTTTAGTGTAGGAGTTGACAGTTACTCAACTCACTGGTTCCCGTTCACATGAGCTGTAATGGAGCAGCTGGAGTTGTTTCTTTCTGACTAGTTCTTTTGCTGCTGGACTTTATGCCTCAGTTGTCTTTTAAGAAAATACCCCAGCATAGACCCTGTAATCCCCTTCACCAGCCAACAGTGCTGTGGGAAGCTCTTTGTTCCTTCACTCTATTCTGTCTTTGAGTTACTTCTCCAGCTTCAAACCCTGCATGAAAAAGGTTGTTAGTCACACATATACTGAAAGGTGGGAAAGGATCTCATCTTCCTTAACCTGCTAGAAGCCAGGATAGTATCTAGCACATCCACTTCAGGATAGGTAAGCAGTTGGCGCCGAAAGAAGGAGGGACCTTGATAAAACTCGGTAATACCTGATGGAGGGAAAAATGAGCCTCATCAAAATAGGATTTTGTTCTTGCACTGTGTTCATGTTTCTGGTAACTCTGTGCTCCTAGCAGTAGTGGAGTCTGCACCTCAATGCTCCAGTGGAAGGAAAAAAGCCCTCTGGCTGTTGAGAATGCTTGAAGGAAGTGCACCATCATTACAGGGCCTGGAACAAATGATATTAACCATTAGAGGAAATTATACTGTGATGGTTTCTGCATGATGCAGGGTTGCGGTGGTATATGGAGCAGTTAGATTTCATGATAACAGTGGCCATGTCAGCCTGTAGTAATTTTGATGCTATATTTCAACAAGTGGGAAGTAGTGACATAATAATATCCAGCCAAACATTAACGGCTTTTTAATCAAAATATAAATCTCTCAGTAAAACAGTGTTATGGAGACTGTACTTGTCTATGGAAGTTTCAAGCTGAATGACATATACATAATCACTTGATCTAGACTGTGAAAGGGTTGAAAACTGTCAGCAGGAACATTCAAAGGCCTCTGTGTATCAGTTTAAGACAATCTCCATTCCTCGTTTCCTAATTACCGTGATGATAGAATACAAAGTTTTACTGCTTTGTTGTGGTTTCTTTCTGAAGACGTGATATGACTTACAATCATTAATCAACAATTTGTAATCCAAAAACCCTTCAGGTACATTTGCTGGGAATCACTCATCTGTATAATCAGAGGCATGGTAACAGTAGTGCTTACAGTCATAGTTGAGTGGTTAGGAGTTACCACCTCTCAGCTGCTCAGTGACTTAGCTCAGCTGAGACAAAGGGCGACCAAGTATGTGTTGCACCTTCCAGTGCAAAGTAAAATGGGTTTCCATGAATCCTGGCACACACACTGCTTTATTCCTGTTTTCCTTGAACTGCAGTAAGCTGAGAGCATGCACGGGCCAGTCACTGAGTTTCAGTTAATGGCATATAGCTGTAGAGCATTGTAACAAGATTGCAATTGGTCATCTCCTTATGCCCTAAAAATGTTTACGATTAACTCGTATTTCAGTGTGGGTGAATATAGAAACTATGTTCTCTTATACATTGGAATTTAGACTTTTGTTTATACCATAAAAGTAGCATTAAGAGACCTGGTTATTTAATGGTAGTAATTCTTCCTCCTTTCACATAGTTTGGCTCTAAATTCCTTCTGCAGCACTACGTTGTACACCAGTGTTGGTTGAACTTTTCCAAACTAACTTATATTTCAAATTACATTGTGAAAAATTAACTGAAGGGTAGGATAGAGCTAAACACCGTTTGTCCCCGTGCACAATGACCGATTAAATTCTATCTTAACTTACTGTGGGTTATCTGTAGATCTGTACAAACAGAGGCTGAGGGAAAAAATATTAACTGAATCTTCATCATTCAGTAGCATTCAGTCCCATTTCTTGTGGAGTTTTGTAGTACCAGCAGTGGATCTCTTTTCTGGTGGCACTGGAAGGGATCAGAAGGATTTCTATACCTGGGAAGACATCACTGTGGGAATTATGTTTGGCTAATGGCATTACATGAAGCATATGGCTCACCTGCAGAACTTGAACCAGTTAGGAGTGACCCTGGGTGCAGGTGTTATGCCAAAAGCAAAGGTGAGGACAAGGGGACAGAGGAAGATTTCAGAGTCTGATGCCTGTGTTCTAGTTGCAGTTCCAGCTGGGTTTCCTCTGGGTTTCCTCAGGATGTTTGAAAAAGTGGCTTCTTACTAATCTCAGGCAGCCTCTATGATTGATGATTGCCCTTAATCATAAAAAGAGCACATTGGTGTTTCTGCTTAATTTGTGTGTGTTTCCTGCTTTATTATTGTAATAATGATTTATTGTCTTTAATGATGGAAGTTTTGTAACGTATTAGCCTTTTTTGGAGGTTGAAGCTGGGTGCTTTGGCATGTGAATGAACTTCTTCCCAGTGACAATCTGCCTCTAAAACATTACATTAAACCCAAACATAACCTAATAATAAAAAGACACTATATGTTTGATGTGTTATCGCTTAATTTAATGAAAATAGGCAGCTTGAGTATGAGCAGATTTTGCATGCTCCACATGGGCAAAATTCGTCTCATCTAGATTCTGCTTGTCTTCTCGTAATACCAGTTATACCAAAAAAAAAAAATAAAGGAGCATTCAGAGGAAAGCAATATAAATGGTCACAGAGCTGTACAGAAAGATGGGTGGAGAAATGGTAGAAAGAGAAAATGCCTGGAGCTTAACTAGAGGAAGGCTTTGTTTATACTAATTTCTACTCTCCTAAAATGTCCTGCTGTTGGCTCCAGTCTTACAGAATCATAGAATTGTAGGTTGGAAAAGACCTGTAAGATCATTGAGTCCAACCATCAGCCCAGTACCACCATACCTACGAAACCATACCCCGAAGTGCCACATCTACATGTTGTTTGAACACCTCCAGGGATGGTGACTCAACCACTTCCTGGGCAGCCTATTCCCATGCCTCACAACTCTTTCAGTAAAGAAATCTTTCCTAATATCCAATCTAAATCTCCCCTGATGCAACTTGAGGCCACTGCCTCTTGTCCTATCACTAGTTACCTGGGAGAAGAGACCACCTGCCTCACTACAACCTCATTTCAGGTAGTTGTAGAGAGCAATAAGGTCCCCCTTCAGCCTTCTCTTTTCCAGACTAAACCACCCCAGTTCCCTCAGCTTCTTCTCATAAGACTTGTTCTCTAGACCCCTCACCAGCCTCGTTGCCCTTCTCTGGACACATTCCAGCACCTCAATGTCCTTCTTATAGTGAGGGGCCCAAAGATGAACACAGTGCTAGAAGTGTGGCCTCACCAGTGCTGAGTACAGGGGCACAATCACCTCTCTACTCCCGCTGGCCACACTATTCCTGATACAAGCCAGGATGCTGCTGGCCGCCTTGGTCACTCGTGCACACTGCTGGCTCATGTTCATCCGGCTGTCAACCAGCACCCCAGGATCCTTTTCTGCTGAGCAGCTTTCCAGCCACTCTTCCCCAGGCTGCAGTCTACAGAAGATTCCTACCTAAGCTGGTGCTCAGCTGGGTACATCTCTAATCTAACGAAGGGCAGAAGAGACAGCGGCCCACATATGAATAGTTCCACTGTTAACAATGGAAAATTTGTCAGGATAAAGCAAAGCCCAGAGCAGATGCTACTGCCGTGTCAGCAGCCATGATTCCTTGGGAGTAATTTGAGCCAGTTTGATACCTGGCAGGGGAGCTGTTGTTTCAGGCTGGCACATGGATGTGTAAGGGAGTAGTTTGGGAACATTTTAGCTGAGTATCGAGAAGTTGTTTCTGAGCGTGAAATCTGTTAGACCAGCTGTTCCCAGATGGTTTCTGTTTGTGCCTCTGTTTCTGGTGAACTCACCCCAGCCGAGCTTCGGCCCCTAAACACTAACGTAAACAATCACATCTCTGTCAGGCTTGCGACCCGACTCTGTGCGGCTGTGACCCTGCCGGAGGTCACGACCCCTGGTTTGGGAATCGCTGGGATGCACTGTCAGATAGTCCTGCCGGGGAAGCGCTGATATGCCCCATCCAGGCCAGGACCGTCACAACGAATGCCTTCAGATCTCACAGTAATTTGTAGGCCCCTGCCACCAGTTGGAGAGAGTGCAGCCTATTAGAGCTGACATGTCACTTCGGTACATCAGGAACATCTCGGAGATCAAAAGGTCATCATACTCCCACGCTGCTGCAGCCTCTGCTCACGGACTCGCCTCTTCATCTTACTTCCCTGTCAGTGGGCTGGCAGCGAGCCCCGCTCCGTTGGGCGCAGCTGATGCGGCCGTGCCTGCTGCATGGGCACCGGCTGCGGCTCCCGGCCCAGCCACCGTTTCCACAGCGGTTCTCCCTCAACGCTCCCTGCCGTAATGCAGGGACTGGTCACTCTCTCTCTCTCTGCTGAAATAATTAGAAGTTATATTCAAGGTAATTAAAAGCTATGCAGAGCAGCACTAGTGGAGGTCATCTAAGTCCTCCCCTATATTTTGTAAAACTAATTCTATTATTCACACACCTGTAGATATGAGCACAATCTTACAGATGTGGGATGCTGATGGAGAAGTAAACAGAAAATGGCTCATGTGATTGTTGCTGTGGTCTGCAGAGCCAAGGGTCCATGATAAGCCATGCAGACAGCCTTTTTAATATAAAATGCCAAGTTACAGATATCCTAATTGGAGATCTGATTTTTAAGCTTTGTTCTGCTGCGATCTTAAATGGAGTTTATAAACAACAACGAAAACTGATTTCAAATTTGTTTTTTGAAAGCATTCATACCATAATGTAAAATAGTAACATTTTAATAGCTAGCTGACTTGATAGTCCAAGGCCTTTGACTTCATAATTTACAGTCATGGAAGTTTGACTGTGGCATCACTGCATGAATCTGACAAGGGGAGGAGACTGCAACAGATACTTTATTTTTACTTATTTTTTTGTTGATAGATCCTGAAAATTGCCAACGATGGCAGGAAGGAGAGAGGAGGAGGTGGTGCAGAAAAATGAGAGTTGTTTATCATTCAGATGAAAAACTGTGTTGGATAAAATTAGCCTGAATTCAGTCTGTGCAAGTCTTGTTTCAGGGCTCTATATGGAGTGCTTTGTTTGGAGATGTTGCTGTACTGGTTTTCTGTTCAGGCAGGTGTGTAGAAGCCATTCAACTGAAAGTGAGAACAGCAAAGTCAAGCTGTGGAGTATGTAAGCCACCCAAGGAACTAAAGTCAGAAAATATCATGTTGTAGCCTGGTTACTGTACACGCCACTCCCAAATGAAAAAATTGTTCAAAACTTTGCATCTGTAACTTGATCCCTTAAACACTAATTATGTGTCAGAAAATGGAGCATATAGTCGCCTCCATCTGTCCATGTTGGATATGGCGCACAAAGGAGCATATCCAATTCATAGTACCTCTTAGGTAATCAGATTAATATCTCCCGAAATGAGTTTACCCTTTTGATACTGAGTCTTTCATATGCCGTGTTTCACGTATCGCATTCTGCTGAAGCTCTGTGGCTTTTCAGTAATTTCCTTGAAATCTATATGTGGTATGTCTGCACTCTTTTGAGCTGTTCTTGGGACACGCATCAATTAAATATGTTTCTGGCACTCTCTTAATGGCATAGTTTCCCTGGAGTCAAAAACTGCTCCAAAAACTGAGATCATTTGTTTAATTTAAAAGCAAAAGGGTATGGAGCTACAATTTCAGGCTTTGACAGCTATGCCTCTCTTGCTTTGAAGGAAGGGGAAAAAAAAAAATCTTAATGTCTTGCACAGAACATAAATAAATTCTTGAGTCCTTAAAATATCTGATTTCATCCAGTTTTTTGCCTTCCTTATCTTTTCATTTTAATTCCTTTTTTTATATGGTAGATTTTCAAATTCTTATTGAATGTCATTGTTTGTTGGTTTTGCTTAGTGAACCAGTGGGATGGATTTTGTCATCTGGGTCTAAGGAAGAACTGTAAATGATGCAGAATGGTTCTTAATTAAAATTACTGATAACCATTCTGAATCCAGAATTGTATTTTAAATGGTGGAAGCTTTCAGCTGTAGGACATTCTGGGAATATATACTGTACAGGAGTTGATTGCTGTTTTTTGAAATACGTTGAGAGTAGAGGTACATAAATTCCCATGTTCTACCAGATCCCTCCAGTAAGATTCATTCTGTGCCTCAAATATCTCTTACCCTGCATCTGCAGTCATGTTTTCATTGAGATCAGTATCATGGTTTTGAAACAAGTCCTTGATGATCTTTGCTTGCTGCGCATTTATTCATTATGCGAAGAGGATTTGATGTGTGCCTGCTAGAGAACTTTTATAGGAAATTAAACTGGAAGTTCCCTTCCATGCTAGCCATTTGTGCTCGAAACCATCGTAGAGGCAGAAGGATCTAAGCCAATGGCTGGTCCTCAAGCCACAGCCAGAGCAGGGATGTTCTCACCAGGGAACCAGAGCAGCGAGTCTGGATGCACATACAGGGTAGCTGTAGGGGGATCAACACCAGCTCTTTCAGCTGGCTGACACTGTTGTGCCAAACTATTCGTTAATGTAGACTTGCTTCTTAAACAAACACGTGAAATGTTTTCTCTTGCCTGTTTTTATGTAAGTCAGGCAATACAGACCACTTCCAAAGATCAGTAGGAGGGGTGAGTAATTAGCTGTAGTGCTTGTTGCCTGACTGTGGTAACTTGCGGTTACTGAGCTCAGGTAATGCTTGATCACAAGAAATAACAGTATGCATTTCAGCAGGACACCAGCTGAAATCCTAGTTGGTAGGATTTGACAAGCTCATTTGTGCTGAAGCCTGAGCTGCCATGTCTTTCATTTACTGTTTTTTATGCTATGAAAGATGACATTCTGCCTGCCATTGGCCCATTGTCACATCTCAGCTGCAGAGAGTGTATGCCCTGAGTACCAAATTCCTGGGTCCAGTCATCCTCAGCGTCTGCTGCTGAGTGACCTTTCATAAATCCCACCCAACTCCCTTTTTCCTTGTTGTTCCCTCGGTTTCTAACTTTAAACTGATAATGTTGATGTTCTAAGAGTTGAAACAGAAGCGGTCATGTTAATGTTAAATTACTACCTACTGAAAACTGCTACCTGCTGAAAGACAAGTGACTAAGAAGATGAGCCTGCAATTTTTTTGAAGCTTTAGAGGTCTGTAAGCCTTTTCCTGTTAATATTCAGTAGGAATGAAGTTTAGGATAAACTTCAGTGCCTTTAAGCTAGGGTAGTGCCTGTCAGTGACCAAATCTGAGTCTCGAGGAAAAGTTCACGGTGGATTCAGGTTAAATGCCAAAAACCTCATGATGCTTGGAGCCTCTAGTTTGTTGATTGTTGAACCAGAAGAACGCAAACTAGCAAAGACTGGTCACCTTATTTTCCTCCAGGTTAGCATGAGGTAACTCCGAACAGCATGAGAAAGATCAACATGTCAAGTGCTTTGTGTCCCTAGAGTTCATTGTGTTGGCTTGTGGTCAACAGCTGCCCAGTTCTCCTCTTCCTGAGGGTGCATCTGCTTCTTAGTCACTGCTGTGACGGTCATGTGAGCTAGCATGAAATGAGCTGCTGCGATCCAGAGGGTTCCAGCCGCAGATGAGTCACAGAGGTAGAGAGGTCAGCACAGGCTAATCTTTCTAGTATTTACCATGCACGGTATAGATATATCCTGAAATGAACCTGTCTTCTGTTAAAATGAAATGTCTTTTGTCTGGATAGGAAGATCCTATGGGTGGGAGGAGGCTGTATCGCCTTCATGCCATTCTGAGCGTGCAAAGGACTTGGAAAACTTATTTTAATAAGCTGTGGGTTTCCCTTAGGTAGGGATACTTTGCTTTCCTCACTTGCTACAACAAGATATTTGTGTCCAGCAGGCTGTATAGTAATTGTGAGCAAGTCAAATGGCACATAATAGGGCAACTCAGCCCACACAATTTAGGGTAATTTTGAGTTTATTTTAGCTTCAACCCCGAATTTGGTTGTTGTTCTTTTGCATCAGTATTTAAGGTGGTAGAAATTCACCTGCAGTTTAGTGTACTGCAGTTTTGAATCATATGCATTTGAAACAAATAAATATATGAAAGACTACAACTTGCTGTGTCTGTAAAACAGTGGATTTTCAGGGGACTTCAACATGATAAAGTATTTCTTGTTTTAATTGTGCTGAAATTTTTTGTGACAACTGTGGTTTCAATGAAAAAGTATTTTATCAGAAGTGACGTGTTATATGGAGATGTGTTTGTGCTGATAAAATAAAAATCTTGAAGACAAGAGAGGATGCAAGACTGAGGTTCTTGATCAGAACTAGAGACATGCTACACAAAATAACATCTGGGTTATTGTCTGTGTGTTTCTATTTTTTCTCTCTCTCTCACCATTCTTGCACCCTCCCACCCAAAAAATGTTGTTTTGCAAGGTCTTGCTTTTGCTAGACCAGTGAAGAATAAAATAAAATTAAAACTGTTTACCAGTCGGCCTTACTTCTTAGCTCCATATGAAATTATGTGGTATTTGTTTTGCATTTTGCACAGGTACCTGTGGTAGTGGCGTGCCATATTCTAATCGTTCCGATAAACAATTGCCTGCCAGTGGTTGCCTTGCATGTAGTGGTGAGCAATCCCTACACTCAATGGTGCCATTGAAAATGTTTGAGAGCTTGCTGCCCAGTTTCAGCAGTTTAATTGCTAATGATGTGTTATTGCTTCAGAATTTAATAGCTGTTTCTGGTTATGATAAAGTTGGTTTAAAGCTGTGAGCTTTTTAAGACTGAATTTGTCGCTTCCTCTTTGCAGTGTGGTTTCCTCCTTTGGTACCTTCAAAACATTGTGGTCCAGGGTGTTGGGTGAGGTGACATGTCCTATTTACACTTGATTGGAAAAGACTGCGTCATGGGCACTTGAAGCTCTGTGGGTTTTTCTTAGTTCAGACGCTCAGATGTGGCTTCCTGCCATCACCTGATTGCTTACTTTGAATGCTAAAATGATCTTACTAACTTCAATATTGCTGTCTTAAACTGAAGAAGACAACAGGCGTAGATTTTAATGTTACCTCTGTGTGCTGCATGTTGCAGAGTGAGCACAGTGATGATCAAAATATTACATGGGCATGCTGCAAACCTCAGAAGAAAGCCTCTTACTTGTCTCCTTGGCTGCTTCTGCTGCCTTTCCAGTCTTCTGTCCATCTCCAGGGCCACAATTCCATATTGATAGAATTATTGAGGCAATCACGCTCTTGTTGACACACAGGCCTTTCAAATATTAAATCAAGGCCTAGAAATACCAACCCATGTCATGAAAAAAAGCAGGAGGGCCCAAAAGGAAAAATGTTTTTTACTCCTTAGTCTTGCAGAATCGTGTGGTGCCCTGACTGGTGGTGGTCAGTATAAACTCTTCAGGCCAGGGACTTGTGCCTTCACTGTCCAAGTTTTATCGCCCAGAGGGTCCTGTTACTGTTGGCTAATAAACCAAACCATGATAATTTTGTTTGTTCATTTTTATATTCTTTTGTCTTGCTTGACCGTGTGGTGGCAACAGAGTGGATGCTAATATGGTATCCTTCCTCTGCCCTGTCTCAGGCAATGTTAGCAATGTCCCGTGCTTGTGGGTTCTGCAATCAGAATGGTCATAACAGAACAAATAGGCCAGGAAACAAAATGTTTATCCAAATCTCTTAATCCACTGGCCACTAAAAATGTCCCTGATGTGCTTTCCTGCCGTTTCACAAATCCTTGCAAAGGAAAGCATTAAAGCAGCCGTATGGTAGATGTGTTTAGTTGGAGGGCTCTCAGTCAGCTGCTTATCTAAGGGAACTACAGAGTTCATCATACAAACTAGGGTCATTCATTGTTTATCCTCAAAATTTTAGCAGAAATGTGTCAAACACTGTTCAACAGGCTTGGCTGCAGCCTACCTGTTTGAAAGTAGTTGGTGATTTTGGTTACCTCAGGTTCTGGTGTCTGTGGTGGGATGGCTTAAAGACCATAAAGGTTTTCTATTTTGTTTTGGATTTGGGTTAGTTTTCTATTTTACAAACTCAAGCCTTTAAGAGTCAGACCCTTCATGTGAGGCTCCCGGATAAATTGAAGTACCGAAAAATGTTTTCCTGTACTTTTTTCTTCTTCTTAAAAGAACTTTACTTTCTTCCCTTATCCTTTCTTTTTCTTTCTATGACAGTCATTAATATCACTTCCAGGTTCTTTTATGTTTCCCTATGCATTTTTCCATCTGCCCATTTCTTTCTTTTCATCTACACTCTGAACACTGCAGATTGCCCAGAGCAGTTGTGCTGTCTATATCCTTGGTGGTTTTCAAAACCTGGCTGGGTCTGACATTACAGATGTCCCAGCTTTGGGCAGGAGGCAGGAGCAGAGACCTCCTGAGGTCCCATCCAGCTTGAAATATCCTGTGAGGCTACAATGCTGCTTTTTCTTTCCTACTGTCATTTTCTATGTGTACTCCTCTTTGTTATGCCATGTTTGTGATACCTATTTATTAATATTTACAGAAGGTGACACATTTTGATGAACCTCTAATATGTACTTAATCTGTTAACTGGAGGCTCTTTCAAAAGGCAGGGATCTTATTCTCTTAGTAGCTAATTCTGTAGTTATGAATCTGCTTACTTTGTTGCTGTTAAATATGCTGATGTTTTGAAGACTGGCTTTTCTGCCAGCTCAGGTTAGTAAATACTTAATAAATTTTGAGATGGAATAGTCCTGCCTGAAGGCAGGAGGAGAAAAATATTTTCTCTTCTGGAGCCCTCTGGCTGATTTTAGGTTGTTTTGAACAGAACTTGAAAAAACTTTTTCCAAAAATCTGAATTCTGGAGGTAGGAGAATTCTGTTCCTCTTGAATTGAGCAATGCGTTTTTTTAATGGAAAAACTACTTTTGTTGGTATGCCTCAGCTAGTGATTAATGGCATACATACAGACCTAGGACATACCGAATTTTGGCCTAATGAGAACCCTGGCCTGTCAATTCTCTGGCAGTACACATCCCCTCGTAACTCACAGCCCACTTCTCTCCTTTCATATTAATCCCAGGATAACATTAAACTACCAGTAAGTCATAGCCCTCAAATGTTGACATTCGTTGAAAAAGTATCTGGATGTAACGTCAGTGATGAACTTACTGTAACTAACCAGATGTAACCAAGGTGTGTTTAAAGAGAGTGTTTTATATCCCACCTCATGGTCAACATTAACGTTTTCCTAACACCTAATATAGGCTAGATTAAAAGAATTTTGGTGCTTTCAGGGTATTGACACAAACAACTGTGCTTTCTACTTGCATCTGTGCTTAGGAAAACATTTGGTAGAAACAGACTGTATTTTTTAATAGATTTTGGTGTTACTGTAAGGCACCAAGCTGAGAGCTCTGCAAACCATAGGCTCTTTCCTCTTGTCCTTGGACTGTCGAACACAAGTGGCAGTGGCACAAGCTGTTCTGCTGGCTTATCATGGTATTTCAGCTTTGATCTGGAGATTCCACATCCAGTCAATCAGCATGGTAGCTCAGACTTCCCTTTAGGCCTTTGCTGAATTTCTGAAGCTCTTGTGAAGATCATCGCTGATGTAGATACTGCAGTATGTAGTGAAACTGGTAAGTTGACAAATTCATTTTGCATCAGACTGTAAACAGCTATCTGATGGTGATGACATTCAGCTACTACTGGCCTGTACTGGATCCAAACCAGTGACCTAAAGGTGAAATGTAATTTCTCCTAGAGCCAGTTAATTTCTTGACTTGGGCCAAACTAGTGACCCAACAGTGAAAACTGTATCTTATTGCATGGCCAAAGACTGAGTCAGAAACTCCAAGTAACTACAGTCGATAGACCTCAGTTTTTTGAGCTGTAGTGTGTTTGGGCAGAAAATGCTTGAAAAAGTTGCATCCAAAAACTGGGAGACAGGCCTGCTTTTCTGACCATCTCTTCCCACCTGCAGGTTCCTTGTGGTTCTAGACTTAAGGCCCCCTGTATGATACGTGTGTATTTATATGTGTCTGGATGTGTTTATACCAAGCAATTTTGTCACTTTAATTAGTTTGAGTTATTTCCTTGTTAGCTAAGAAGAAATTTGTATGTAAACAAAGGCCTTTGCTCTCTGTCCAGACTGCTCTTCCAGCAGCCTTGCTGATAGGGTAATCCGGTGTCTGTGAAGCTAGGCAGTGATGATGCTGGGGAACCTGCTTCTGGCCTCTGAATAAATCTTGGAGCAGACAGGTCACTGATAAGGGAGAATCATGCTGTTCATACTTTCATGCTTGTGCAACCAACATTGCAAAAGGAAATAGGTAAAAGATAACGTAACGTAGTTTTTAAAGCGTATTTGTCCTTTGGCCTTTGCAGATAAATATCTGATGGACCGTAGGTGGACAGGATAAGTCCGTGTGTTGCACTCCTCCTGCCTGTGTTTTCGTTTACAAGATACAATCTGTTCCCCTAAAATGAAAGTTCCAGTCTGTACTGAAGATGACTGTAAATGCTTGTGCCTAAAAATAATAAAATGGGTGCATATATTCCCCAAAATGTCAGAATTAGTTGAACTATGAGCATGTAAAAGAATGATGGGATACTAGGATGAAGGGACACTTTCCTTCTAAATACCAGCAGCAGCTAGTAACTTTTGTGAAGTTTAATTTTCCTTGTGAATTTAGTGCTGTGGAATGGTGCCAGATCCGTCCCATCGATGTGATGGTTTCCCAGGCAGTTCCCCAAGATGGACCGCAGGACGGAAGGCTTTCCCCTTTTTGACTCAATAGCATGCTTGCAAACAACTTTTATGGGACATCTTCATGGCTTAATGGTTTCTTCCATTTATCTCCTTGTCTGATTCTGTTTAGCTTCTTTTTAAAGATTAGCCATACTTCTGTGTAGTTCTACTACAGCCAAATAAAGGCAATTTAAGTGAGAGGAAAGAATGCAAGTTTGTGCGCACAGCATAAGAAACAGACTTAAACCGTGATCCAGAGATTATCCTGGGGTGGGAAAGCAGTTGAAACTTCCTCAGCAGAAGCTGTCTTGCTAATCAGCTCTGGCAAAGAGCCTCTTGATGGGATCCCGATATGCTTTAGCAGGACTGCCAAGTAGAAAGGAGGAATGCTGTTTATTACTGTACCCAGGACTGGTAAACCTCTGCTGGAATTTGTGTCCAATTCTGATTCTCAAAGTTTGGGAAGGATGGGGGAGAGTTCAGAAGAGAACCACAAAAGCCACTCCATGTCATAGAAAGGCTTTTCCATGTAAGGCTTCAGGATTTTGGTGAAAATGTGAGATTGCAGAGGTACTTACGCTTGGAATTGCTATTTGGCAGTTCAGTCTTCTCCGTTGTGTGGGCAAATGTGTAAGAGTGTGAAGTGTCTGGAAGAAGAAGTGGTAAACTTGAGCCTTAGAAGGTATAGCTTACTAGCAAGCTAAGGCCAGGGGTGAGATTGACAGCCCAGCTCAAGTGTGTTTACACCAATGCATGTAGCATGGGCAATAAACAGGAGGAGCTGGAAGCCATTATACAGCAGGACGGC
>Ga0065711_1001289_pt1 | contig 56931 bp, 27 predicted proteins | sample Hoacrofraction12_FD_59098 | JGI IMG/M metagenome (GOLD analysis project Ga0065711, IMG submission 59098) | Hoatzin crop microbial communities from Cojedes, Venezuela - Epithelial fraction 12 v2 (version 2) | ecosystem: Host-associated > Birds > Digestive system > Esophagus > Crop | place...
TCTTCCCTCTGAGGGTGACGGAGCACTGGAACAGGCTGCCCAGGGAGGTTGTGGAGTCTCCTTCTCTGGAGATATTCAAGACCCGCCTGGACAAGGTCCTGTGCAGCCTGCTGTAGGTGACCCTGCTTTGCAGGGGGGTTGGACTAGATGACCCACAGTGGTCCCTTCCAACCCCTACTATTCTGTGATTCTGTGATTCTGTTTTGAGTTTATCAATAAATAAACTTGATTCCATGGCTGTTTTAGTGAGAAAACTCTTGTAATTCCAATGAAACATCCTGTCCCCACCTTACAGTGCTGATGGGCAGAAATCCTTTGATAAACGGTTCTCCAAACTGGGGCTTTGCACTATCTGGCATTCTACAGACATCTGCCCAATGTGTAACTATGTGTTTTGTTACTGGTTTTGTTTTTAATTTCTCCAGCAATGGAGTCTCAAAACCTTGGATGATTAATTGAGAATATGGTCATTTAAATTGTGAATTATGTTAATGCGGAAGCAGTTGAAGGCACTTTGGGCTCAGCATTTACTCCTGACAGGCTGGAAGAATGACCTTAAATAAATCTCGTAAGAAAGTGTGGAAAGTGCTACACTGCAAATACAAACAATTATTCAAATAAATATAAGACAGGGTAACTGATGAGGCAGTTGGCTTGCAGAATATGATCTGGTGATCTGTTGCAGATCATAAACAGAAGAGAGTGTTTTACTAGTATGTAAAGGAAGGCCCTAAAGTTCTGCTGATTTGTATTTAATATTTTTTTTTAAAGTATCCTGTATCAAAAGAGGGAAGTCTTCAATCTTCTCTGCTCAGTGCTATTGAGGCCTCAAGTGGAGCTGTGTATCCAGTTTGGGCACAGTGAGTCAAGACAGAGGTAACCATTTGGAGAGTGTCCAGAGGAGATAAAAACGATTAGCTGTCAAGGAAGCATGGGCGAGAATTGACATTCTCTGTTGCAGGCATGTTTCTCTCTCTCTTGATAAACAATTACAAAATCTTTTGTAAAGAGAGGAATACTCTCTCTGTGAAGAAGACTAGGAGTAATTCATCTAGGGAGGGATATCTGGACACGAGGAAAAAACACTAATTGTGAGAGTAGTTGAGCTCTTTAGTAATTTGCATAGGAAGGCCAAGGCATCCCTATAGTCAGAGGTTTTTAAGAACAAGTTAGACAGGTGTCTGGGCTTGGTTGGTTCCTCAGTCGGATAAGTGGATTAGTATTCTCTAGGTACTTTCCAGCTGTTTTTTCTAATTATAATGAAATAACTGTAATAGAAGTGGCTTGTGTAAGAGATAGCATTGATTAGTACGGATTGTTGAGTTTTTATTTTAGACAAGCAAAGACTTTTTTTTCCTTCAAAGCACCAGATAATCTATTTGTTGGATAAGTCCTGAGATGAGAAGATTTCTGTGCCTTGGTGAGAGTGAGCTACCTCTTAATAAATTTAAATTTAAAAATTACACTTCCTAACCCTTTATTTTTTTGAAAAAGTATTTGTTTTTATAGGTGCTTCTGCCTTGCATGGTTACTAAGTTGAGTATTACCTGAGTGCCTTTCTTCCCCCCCTGCCTTGGTTTCTGTGATCACTCCAAAAAAGTGAAGATGTATTCAGTAATTTAGAACTGGTATAAAAAGATGCTAGGCGCTTTTGTGGTAGGCAGTCGTAATGTCTTTTAAATCAAAATTGCTTTAAAAAAATTGCTGCTTCTATGTTTATAATTATTAAGGAGAAGTCACTGTTATTTATATATTTATTAGTGTCTGTGTCAGAGGACCATACCTTCAATAATTTTTGGTAATTTTTTCTTTCTTTTGTTTCTTCTCCTGGCCAAAGGGGCTTAGCCTGGACTATTTCTTAGGTATAGTGTTATATACATGAGTTTTTAATGCTTCATTTGCAAATTTTTTTATCCACTCCTCCCAGGTCTCTGTCTTGAGAAGTTGCCAATTTCTTCTTCAGCTAGCAACCTCCATGTGGACCGTGAACAAGAAATTGTTACGTGCTACGAGAAGGCTGGGGATATTGCTCTTCTATACCTTCAGGAGATAGAAAGGGTAAGCTGGGCTGATTTGCTTAGTTGAAGAATTGTGTGGCTCATCTTTCATTGATGTGGTGTTACCAACATTTTGGTAACTCAGCTAAAAGAGGTGTAATATTTTTTTCTTAGGACTTCAGTGCACACTTACAATTGGACAATAAATTTGTGTGCCTTAGTAGATGTCTGATAGCTTTCCTTATGACTGTTCTCATTCTGACCTCTTAGAAAATAGTGCTAGTAGCCTAAAAAGGGACAGAGCTCCTCTGAACTAATATGTATAGTCAAGATGCTGATCTGTGGCCTCTGGTTACCCTATGGTAATTCATTTATGAACATGGGATTATGGTGTCTCTCAAACACACATATTGGAATATGTACATTGTATGTATATGCTTACTAGTTTTTCAGGTAATTCTTGAAAATAATTCGATTCAAAATGAAGCTATAAAGATTGAAAATTGATCTTGTTTATGTTTATTTGGAGCCAATAACTTAACTGTTCTTAAAGCCTCTTTATAAAACTGCTTGAAGGTAAAATTCTGAAATAACGTTGCACCTGTCCGCAAGACGCTTGATGCATCGGTGGGGTGTCCAGAATAGTAATTGAAAGTGTGTTTGCTTCAACTAGTAATCACAGTCCTGGGACAATATAAAAATCATCAGAAATGACAGCCAGATAAGCATATGATTTTAAAATGTAGATGAAGTTCAGATAAATCTTAATAATTCTGTAAATTGGATCAGGACAATGTTCTTGGATTTGATAGCCCATTCGTCATTTTAGCTCATTAATATATTACTCCCTGTATGTGTGGAACTACAGAAAATTTGAGGTACTAGGTATGTAGGAGACCTGTTTTTTATTGATGAAACCTGATGTATCTGAGCTTTTTAATGTCAGACAAAATACAATTTACAAACAGCTCTGCAGTATATTAGGCAAGTTACTGTTTTCTCTTCCCCCCCTATAAATTATGGATTAGGAATTATGTAAAGTTAAAGTTAGGCTCTTTATTTGTAAACAGCGCAAAGCTTCATGATTTAAAAGCTTCAGGCTTTATCTGAATTTAAAGGGATACACAGGCTCTTTTATTTCCTCCTCTTGTTTTTCTTTACACCACAAACCTTGTCTTCTGTTTCTTACCACTTAGCAGAAACCCTTCAAGTGTTACAAATACCTTTTTTTAAGAAAAAAGAAAATTTGTGGTACCCTTTGTTTCTAGGAGTCACACGCTACTGCATTTTATTTAGACTCTGAGATATGCCTGGACAAAATACAATGCACTTGGGGCTCTGTTCTTTGGCTTGTGAATACTATTAGAAAGAAGCAAGCTAGAGATATCGGTCTGAGCCTTTTTCGGGCCTGTTGCTCACAAGCCTCAGGCCTGTCATCTGACACTTGTCTTTGAAGGCGTTACTAGGTACAGTTAGGGTCACACAAGCAAAAGGAGGGGGAAAGAAAACTTCGGTGTGATGGGGGAGAGAAGTAATTCACACTGTTTTTTAAATGCCTACACATTTTATTTTTTGAGGCTTTTTTGCTCTGTGTTTTTTGTTTGTTATTGCTGTTTAGTGGCTGGTAGGCTGTGTGGGGTGAATAGAAAGGCAAATGAAAGCTCACAAGTCTCCATTTTGATAGAGCATTTTTAATGTTGATGTAATACAAATTAGTTAATTTCTAAATTGTTTTTTGGAAATCACTCTGGAGATCATTTTTAATCTTCTCGCTGCTTTCTGTAGCAGTCTTTCCTAACCTAAAAGGGTTTTAGATTTTGAGTATCATCGCCTCCTGCTACTGAGTGAGGTTGCAAATATGCTTTTTCATATACTTGTTGTATACCATTCTTCACAAAAGTTTCTGAAAAAGCATTACAAAATTCATCTTAGTGGTATTTCTGCTTGGTGAAGAAATTACTTTTAAGGGTGTAGCGAAGAGCAAAATTGTTTATATTTAGGTGGGAATGGAGGTAAGGATAGAAATGGTCTACTAGCCACTGACTGCAGATGAAGAAGATTTCTCCAACATTAAGTATTACTTTCTGCGTGAAAGTCCACAATACTTGATTTTATTTTTTTTTCTAAACACATTTTTCCCTTTTTCTTTTGTCCTTGTAGGTAATTAATGCCAATATACAAAACAGAAGCCCTAAGCCAGGGCCCACTGCACATGAGCAAGATCTTGGTTTTTTCCTGGAAACAGGGCTCCAGAGAGCACATGTTTTATATTTCAAGAATGGGTAAGATTTGTTTCTCCTTTGTTGTTTGCTTTTTTGTTTAAGGTTTGTATTTGTGATCTAACTGGGCATCATCATTTTTTAGCAATTGTGGATTGTGTAAACATGAGACCTCTTACTAGTAAAGTAGTAACGTTTTGATTGAAATAGTAAGACTGCCCATATTGTATTTACATATAGTACAATCATTTAATCAAAGTATATTAAACTAATATTTTTTTTATGTACTAAATGTGAGAACGTAAAAAACCTTAAGCTTTAACTATTTGAAATTTGTTTTACTTTATTACTAGACTCTGTTAGAAGATGATTGACAACGTATTGAAACACTTGTTTTTTATAATTTTGATTTTGTAATTTTTTTCCAAATCTCTTCAGTTATCACTTATTTTAACATTATGCTGCAGGATAAATGTGCATGAAGACCAACAGTATGTATACAAGTATACAATCTCCATTGTACCTGCTCTGTAGATCCTTTTAGATTCTGCATGGGAGATCCTTTATAATTTATTTTAAATACGGCTTCCCTTAAAAGCCTAAAAATAAATTCAGATATCACAGAAAACGAAAAAAGGAATACAACTCCTCATTTTTAAGAGCTTCAAAACTTGGCACAAATGGTTTTTAAGTACATTTCTGACATTTGTTGTTGAAATCCCATAGTTAAAAATTTGTTTGCAGGATTTCTTGTTTCACTACTATAATGTGGTTTGATTGGAATATTGGAACTCCTGAAAGGACTACTGTTTTGTACCAAAAGTGTTTCTTATTCTTTCAAATACATAAGCAAGAGATAAAGGGAAATCATGCAGTGTCTGTAAAGAGTTCGAGATTTTAATGTACTGATGGTAGGGTTGCAAAAGGCTATGCAAGTTTTCAAACTGTTGAGGGATTTCAGCATGGAAGTGATTACTAAGCTTTTGAAATCTCATTCTTAATGTAATGAAGTAGTGCTGCAATAACACATGGTCTGAGAGTTCCGTTTTTAGTTCTGTTTTCATCATTTAATTGCAGGAAGAATGGAATGTTCTGAAAGTTAATTTTTTTGATTTACCAGAGCTAAAAATAGAATTTCTGTTTTTATGCCTGCATACATAATAAATAAGCTAAGAATTCCACATTTTGAATAATTTTGGTTGAAGGCCAGGATGGAAATGGTCCATTTAATCTGACATGTTGTGTGTAAAAGCTATCAGCAGTAGACTTAGCAGATTAAGATTAATTAAGAGAACAAAAAACAACCGCACAAAAAAGTAATCCAGTGGGTTATTAAGGAACGTTCAGCCCATAGCAGTGTTTTTCGTAGACCATATCAGTTGGTCTGGTGTGAACTTTGAAACGTTGATTGTATGCCATGGACACTTTAATCCTTTACAGTGAAGCTGTTGGTGTTCTTGTTAGCTCCTGTGCAAGCATATAATCTTTTTTCCAGTCTTCAGTACAATGGTCACTTGCTGTTTACAAGCTAATTGCACCTTATATATTTAATTTTAAATTTATTCTTCCAATTTCATTGGTGAGTGCTACTTTTTTTTTTGTGGTATGAGAGGAAGTGAGGTGTTAGGAAAAATAGCTCTGTGCCAATCATTATTTATATATTCCTGCCATTATATCCTTTAGTTTCCTGTCTTAATTTAGAACTAATCTCAATTCTTTCAAGATCTCCTGATATGGTCATTGTTCTAGGCTGCTAGTTATGTTGCTGCTTTTATGGGTCATTTGCTGCCGCCCCCCGCCCCCCCTTTTTTTTTTTGTTTTTAACTTAGGTTTACCAGAACTGGACAGAACTTTAAATATATACTTTTCTAATAGGGACAAATTTATAGCATGCCTTTTAATACATCTATTTTAAGGATGCTTTACTTGTTTTTTTTTAGATTTGTCATCTCTCTTAATGTTAGGTTTATAGAAGTTAGATTCAAGATCTTTCCATTAAGCTTAGCAACATACTTCAAGTTCGAGTTTAACTGAAAATTATGAAGACTATAGGAACATTTTCAAGGAGAGGAAATGTAGGTATCTTTAATATAGGCAGTTTAGAAGTGGAAACATTTCTTTTAAATAAACCTTTTTTTGCAATTGAAGCTGTAGATGTTAAAAGGACTTCAATCCTCTGGAGGAGGCAGGGGATCATCAGAATTTGTCTGCGTGTGAGTGATGGGGAGAAGGAGAAGAGGATAAGTGTGCCTGTCTGTCTTTACAGGCAGACTAAATCTGCTGTTCATATTGCAAGGCAGTGGAATCCCTTATTTGTGTATGTTCATGAAGAGAGGCTGACACTCAGAAGAGTTGAATCTGAAACAAAAGTTGCTTTTACCAAACTATAACTTGTCATTGGTTTGAGTCAGTTCAAATGTTACCCTGTTACCAGCATAGTGGCTATAGTTACTTACACATTAGAGCGTGCTTAAAGAGCTAAGTAGATGTTGATGGATTTTTTTTTTTTTCTGGGCTTTTTAGGCTACAGTTCCACTCTAATAAGTACTAATTAACATCTCTCAAAATCTGCTGGAGAATTGAATTTGTCTGAGGTCATTTTGCTATGGGAGTGGGTTTTTGTTGTTGTTGCGTACCTAGGGGTCAGTTGGCTAATCACTGCTTTTACTCACACTTCTTCCACTGGAAGTGGAAGCATCATTTTTGTGCATGTGTGTCAGTTACCAACTAGAAAAGAAAATAAAATAACTTTTTTATGCTAGCTGGAAGAGCATAATTTTAGCAGTAATGTAAGGAGTATTGCCGCCCACCCAGAAAGCTGGTTGATCCACTTGAAATTTCCCCTTTGGTTCACTAACTATACAGAGATTTTCTTTTAAGTCAAGAAATCAAGTTTTTGTACAGGATTAAGTGACAGTCCTTCAAGTATGCATTATCTTGTATAAAAAACTTATAAAGTGTTTGAAGCCTAACTTAGCCTAACTGCTAAGTGCTGCCATTTTGAAAATACATGGAAAAGCAATTATCTAAAAAAAAAAATAATAATTGAACAGAGTAATTTTATTTTAGTGCTCTATTAAGACACAGATGTGAAATTAGTGTTTTCTTCCAGAGTGTACAGAATTTTAGTAAAGAATCGAACTACATACCCATTTTTCACTTGAGAGCAGAGGAACATTTTAACCTGGAAATGAGTAACAAAGAAGTTGAGGCAGTTGTTCTAAAACTTAAAGTAGGGTTTATGTGCTTTTTAAAATCATGCTGAAATATGTAACTTTAAATGTCTTTCAGGTTGATTATGCAACTTCTATTTCATAGAATCATAGAATATTTTGGGCTGGAAGGGATCTTTAAAGGTTGTCTGGTCCAACCCCCCTGCCATGGGCGGGGACATCTTCAACTCAGGTTGCTCAGAGCCCCATCCAACCTGACCTTGAATATTTCTGGGGATGGGGCCTCCAATACCTCTCCGAGCAACCTGTGCCAGTGTTTCACCACCCTCATTGCAAAAAATTTCCTCCTTACATCCAGTCTAAATGAACCCTCTGTTAGTTTAAAGCCATTACACCTTGTCCTATTGCTACAGGCCCTACTAAAATGTCTGTCTCCATCTTTCTTATAAGGCCCCTTCAGGTACTGGAAGGCTGCTATAAGGTCTCCCTGGAGCCTTCTCTTCTCCAGGCTGAACAGCCCCCACTCTCAGCCTCTCAGAGGAGAGGTGTTCCAGCCCTTGGATTATCTTTGTGGCCTCCTCTGGACCCGCTCCAACAGCTCCTTGTCTTTCCTGTTCTGAGGGCTCCGGAGCTGGTCGCAGGACTCCAGGTGAGGTCTCACCAGAGCAGAGCAGAGCGGAAGACTCCCCTCCCTTGACCTGTTGGCTATGCTTCTCTTGATGCAGCCCAGGGTATGGTTGGCCTTCTGGGCTGCAAATGTCCAGCTTTTCATCCAGCAGTACCCCCAAGTCCTTCTCCTCAGGGCTTCTCTCAATCCCTTCATCCCCTAGCCTGCACTGATATGATACTGGGGGTTGCCCTGACCCGTGTGCAGGACCCTGCACTTGGCCTTGTTGAACCTCATGAAGTTCACACGGACCCACTTCTTGAGCTTGTCTAGGTCCCTCTGGATGGCATCTCATCCCTCAGGCATGTCAACTGCACCACTCAGTTTGGTGTTTTTAGTCTAGTAGTTGCTTTGTAATTTCAAATTGAAGGAGTTCAAAGTCCTCATGTTGTTCCAAGAAAATGTATGGGCACAGGAACTTTGACATTAGTACTTTAACGTAGCTGTTTACAAATAAAATGTGTCTGATAGAGAAAGGACAGCAGTCTATGTACCCAGTAATTATCCTAGTATTTGCTTTGTAGTCATGTTATGAGATAAACAAGACAAATTGTAAATGTTTTTAATTTTTGAGGTGGTAGTGTTCAGTAATATAATGGAAGTGTATGCTCTTAAACCAAAAGAGCTTTCTGGTTGAAGTCTAAAATCAGATGCCTCTTATGTGAAAACCAGACATACTAGCTTTCAGCTTGTGGTTTCTGTATTTCACATCCTCTCCAAGGATATTGCTGTGTCAGAGTCCAGGATCCGGACCGCAGTTTGGTCTAATCTCCATCACGGTTCACGTGCTGAGTTAAAGCCTGAGGAACCTGGACCAGATCCATACTCCTCATTGTGCCATTACCTTTGCTGGCATAGCTGCAGTGAAATCTCGTGTCTGAGCTGCTTAAAAATGATGGAAGCTGCCAGTTTTAACTGTAGAAATGTTAATTGACCCTGTTAACTTTAATAGGAGGAAATTAGCAGATGGGAGAAATAATCAGTGCTAGATTTCTTTATGATGGTAGTAGAAAGCGGTTTGCTAAGCATGAAGGCAAGTTTGCCAAGGAAAGAGCGTGTGTATTGCGGTCACAATAGTGGTAAAGGGAACCGACTCTTGGAAGAACTAGGAGACTAAACATGTACAGACCTTTAAAAAACCCACAAAAACGCCTAGTACTAAACGTGCTTCAACTTCATTTTAAATAGTAACAACTATTCATAAACTATTTTTCAAGGAGTTACCAAATTACTTTATTTGACTCTTCAACACTGTCCTCTTAAGCTGTAGGCAGAGCTGTAGAAATCAGATTGTGTGTTTATATATTAAAAAATCACTGAACAGATGACTGATACAGTGCCAAGAAAAGCTGAATACTGTGCAGGTGTTTGAGGCTGTGTGTGTCTGTTGTCGTTTGTTATTGAGATTAAAGGCATTTGAAAACTCATCAATTCTTTCAAAGTATCCATTACTCAAATTGTTTCCTTGTCATTGGCCAAACAGTTTACAAAGTTGTTTCAAATTTTTTAAGATAAAAAGCAGTATGAGACTGACCATGGGGAGTATTCACTACTGTGAGACGTAATACATGTTACAGAAATGCTAGCTACCAGCTGAAGCTTGAAAGGCAGGCAAACTTTACGTTTACGTTTGCAGGTGAATAAGGGAAAATTCCCCTGCCTACCTCCTGATGTCCACATCCTTTCCTTTTAAAATATGTAGCCCCTAAGTTAATGTGTTATACAGCTGCTTTACTGAGGAGTGCTTGTAATTATTTTTTGTGTGTGTGTCGACATGCAGGCATTTTGATGTTTGTACTGAAGTAGTTTTGTCTGGGTTTGGTGCCCCTCTTGGATCTGACCTTTTTTGCCTCCCAGATTCTCCTTCCAGTGCTGCCCTGTGTCCCAAATGACCTTTTTCTGAACTCCCATTTGATACACTATTTTAAGCATGAGAAGATGAAAGTAACGCTTCCTTCGCTGGGTGTACGGTAGTGCCCTTGTGCATTTTATTTCTCTACTGTGCATAAGCGTAGTGCATATGTATAAATCATTTTGACAAAGTTTCAGTGCCTTTCTGTTTACCACATCCACACGTTACTGCAGCGTGGGTGTTCTAAAACAGAGTTGCTCTGGAACTGAGTAGCTCTTTGGAGATTACATTTAAACAGATCCATGTCTGGTAAGCAACTCAGCAGTGAAGTAATCTCCTTCACTGTGATATTTCTATAAGACTATTGGCAGGATGTTTTATAGAGGTGCCCTTATGTTATCCTTTCTGAAGGAAGTGTTGCTGTAAGCTTTATGCTTAGGAATGCTGTATGAGTTCCTGCCCACAGTGAAGGAACAGAGGAGGAGTATAAAGAAACATGATTACTGATAAATATTCTGCTTGTATGTTTTGAAGTATTTGCACAGGCTTTTCTTTCCGGAAAGTGTTGTCCCTGTTTGTAGATACAACTCACATTTTGTGTGTCGTATATGGCATAAATTCGGAGAGTTTTGGCTCTCTTTCGCTGCCTTTCCACAGGTTAATGTATTCAATTACATTGAACACTGGTTCATGATTAATATGAAGAGTATAAAAATAAAAGGCAGCTTAGTAAGCATTTTCGGAATTGTCATTGTGTACAAAACAGAAAGGGAAATCTTGTCCTCTGTTCTGCTTAGTGGCATTATAACAGCCCCATAGCAAATACAAGAATTGGAAATAAAAAGACAAAACTCTTATTAACTGTACTGATGAATAAATGACACATAGACAACTTAAAGTAGTGGAAAATGGTGCGTGTTCTTCTGATTTTAGCATGTCTAGCTAACCAGAAGCAGTAGCTTCAAAATTAAACATTTCCAGGGGTTACCAAGACAGAAAATCAACGGAGGTTTGATAACCTCTTATTTTCTTTTGTTTTGTTTTTCTTTTTTTTCTTCTCCTTCCCTTCTTTCATTTTCACTGTCGTTTTTGATACTTAAGGTATTGCTGTTTTCACACTGCTGTCCAATATAATATTCTTCGGTTTTCATGTTGGACAGGCATAGTGTCAGTGAATCCCCCCTTTGCAATGCAGCTTGGTTCTTCGTAGGTGTTGCCCGAAGTCTGCCCTCACTGCAAGGGTGGCTCTTGATTCCTCTCACCCTTTCTCTTCTTCTTCGGTGTCACCACTGGGAGCACTGAACCACACGCAGTGCTCAGGGTTTGGCCTTGTTCGTTGTTGCTCAGCACTGTGTCTGATTGAATATTTGATCGGTCACTTCCCATTAGCTCTTTGGGTTCTATCAAATATTGCACTTTCGTTGATGGATCCCAGCTGTTTTGTTGCTGCTGAAAATCTTGCATCTTATCAGAGTATACTTCCTGCATCGTTTCTGCTGCTGATTTCTGACCTTTGAATCTTTAAGATGGGTTGTAAAACCATGCCCATGTTGAACATTCTGCTGAAGTTCTCCAGGCTTTTATCATGCTTGATATTAAACTGAGTGGCCTTCTAGGTCTGCAGTTTGGTATTCTAAACAAAATCACTGTTGGTGCTGCACATCTTCCTTCTAGTTTTGTAGGAGTTTTTATGTATTCTTTTAAATATAGTGCTATGGTTTAGCTGCGGCCGGCAACAAAAGCGCCACGTGGCTGCCCCTCCCCCTGCTGGGGTGCGGAGGAGAATGGAAAGAAACAGGCAGAAACCGGTGGGTCGGGATAAGGGCAGTTTAACAGAACAGCAAACAAAGGGAACAGGAACAACAACAATACAGATAAAGAGAAAACACAACACAAACCGCATGACCCACAGAGCCGCTCTCCCGGACCGGACCGGCGCCCGGGCTCCTGAGCTGCGAGTGAGTTCCCGCCCCCAGCTGCCCCCCACTGGAACCCAGCATGATGGCACATGGTATGGAATACCTGGCTCTATTTGGCCAGGTGGGGTCAGCCCGTCCGGCTGTTGCCCCTTCCTGGATTCTGGTGAAAATTAACCCTGTCCTGGCCGAACCCAGGACATATAGATAAAATAACTCTATAAAGTTTATGACTGTACAAATTGACTGATGTGTAATACAGTATTAAATATTTATCAGAATAAATTCTGTTTACTTAATTCCCTCTGTTAACTTATGTCTTTAGTAAAACTTTCTCACATGTTTAGCACTTTTTTCTTGTGAATTTAAGAATGCGGGTTTTTTGTTGATATTCTTTGGCACCTTCTTAATCTACCCCCATTTCTTTCTCTGAATAGATCTCTGCTTGAAAGGAGAAACTTGCAAAATAAGAGGAGGTAAAGGGCAAGACTTCTAAAGCACTCTGTCTCCAGTAACTGGAGAAGTCCTTTTTGTACCTTAATAGTTGAATCTGGTACTTAGTGTGTAAACACGCACATACACACATGTATATAGTGTGCTGTGTGTATACATTTACATGAAGGAACATTCTGAGGAGGAGCTGAGATAGTGGTGTCAAAAGAAGTAGCAAACAGAACGTGTAGTGTCCTGACACTGTAAAGTGGAGTTAGCTGCTTTCATCTTCCCCGTATCTACAGAACTGGCATGCATTTTTCTTGTTTGCTTTTAGCTGGTTCAGGTACTTGTTTGGCTCTTCTGTGGAGTCATTTCATTCTCCAAAGCAGCAGGAAAGAAACAGCAAAGAAGTTATAGCTTTCTGTCACTTTAGTGGGACGAATTGATTCCCTGGAAGGTGTGATAATGGCTGGTGTGGCTGTGAGAAAGGAGACAGGAGGACGAAAGTGTGATCAGGAAGATGTGAAGAAGGAGGAAAGGTGGAAAAAGGGAACAAACACCAAGAGAGGAGAATGGGGGGCCTGAGCCCTTCCTCTTTCGTTAGTGAACGATTAGGTGGACTTAGGTACCAGTGGAACTGCAGCGTAGGCAGTGTGTATTCATTTTGAATGCATGAATGCAAGAATTGCTGCTTGATTGGGCTGTTTCAAATACTTAGGCTTGTCTAGCTGTAATGGCACGCTGAAGATGTTTCCTTTTATAAGCCAAACCGTCAATCAAGAACCTTCAAGCATACATTATCTTCTGTAAAGAATTTGAGGCACCTGGGATTTTTCTTTCTGCATGAGTTAACAATAGGTAAAATGAGAGGTGTAGCATGATGCTTGGGGTTTTTTTTGTGGTTTTTTTTTTTAAATGTGCTCAAAAAAAGAGTAGTTTAGATTCTGTCAGGAAATAAAGATTTTTCTACGTGTAATTCAGAAAGTAATACCCAGTCATAATCAGTTGTGAGAATACTTGAAGTGTAAGTATAAAAGGAAGAGAGGGAAACCTGAGAGGGAAAACACAACTTTTTGAAGTTGCAACTGTGTTGCCTTTTGGAGATAGATGTCTAAATCTTACCAGGATGTTTGCTTGAGGTGACTTGAATTGCATTAGATCCATCATTTTTCCAATTGTGGATAAAATTATGCTCCCCCCATGTCCTCCTTAATCCTGAGGAAAACCGGACATAGAGAGTAGTTACAACCATCTGAAGCATCATCGGTTGTGCAGAAGACTTAGCATTGTCCATTTGGGCAGACCTTTAATAAAGCTATTGCAGAAAGCCATAGAATTTCAGTCCTTTTTAATTTTTTTTTTTTTTTAAACCTCAGCTTTGTAGGGCTATATAAAGCAATTGCTCTAGTATGGTAAATGGCATGTTTAAGTATTAGGATGTTGTTCTGTTACTGCTAAAGAGTTAATCACTTGATTTGTCACATTGCTTGCTTTTTGCTGATATGACTTGATTCAATGTAAAATAATTTCTAGTCTTAATACTTTGTAAATTACTCTTAATTGTCCAAAAGTTATTAGCTAGACTGTATGGATTTAAATCATTGTTATGTTTTTTTTCTTAAAATGTCAGTCATACCAAAGCTACTGAAATGCTGCTATTCTCACTGGCATGCGAATCAAGAGTTTTGTCTGCCCTTACTCCTTCCCTTTTAAAACAAATACCTTTATTTTCTTTGCTATTTGAATTCTTGGGAGAAAAACTCAAACTTTAAAACTTACAATGTACCTTTGAGTTTACAAACATTGTGTTTTTCTATATGTAAATAGAGATAGAAAGAGAGAGAGGAGAGAGAATGCACGTTTGGGAAGTGGGCTCAAGTCCAAAAGCAATTTCTGTTTCATCACTTTGATCAAGCGATCTAATCTCATTGTTCTTGGTTTCTCCTTTTTAAAAGATGAATATATTTTAAATGAGAGATAGTAAGCCTTAGCAATGAGGTAATAGTTAGGCTAGTGTAAGTAACAGCCTGTTCACTGGCATGGCTCTGGATATACTTTTCTCTCTTAAATGGGAGAAGTGCTGACAGTTTAGCCACCAAACTGCACAACAGGTGAGGTTTGGCCTAAGATGACTAAGCAAACATTTATTGTAATTCCATGTTTAATCTATAAAAGGCAATGTTAGACTAAATATGTGGGGGTTTTAATTGATAAGCATGAGAGAAATGCCTGACAAAGCTGTTCTCACACTAATGGAGAAGATGCTATCAAAGTATGCTGTAAATACAAAGTAAATTAATCTTGTCAACCTTTCTGAGGTTAAATTTAAAACATTTCTTATGTAGCCTGTTTTGAGTATATTGTGATTAGATCTCACTCCCTTTGTTAGAAGGAATAGTGTTTGCTTTTTTACCCTAACATCTTTCAAATATAGACTGCTTCTCTTTGAGCAGTTTCTTTCACTCTTTTCTACATTTTTTTTTTTTGGTGTGTATTTGAAAACAAGAAGATAAGTATTTGGTCTGGGGTGTGAGGTTTATCTGGACCACAAGTGCCAAAGCACTGGGTTGTCTGATGCGAAATGTGCTTTTTAAAACCAAGGGACTTCTTGGTGGTGATGGTGACAAATACATTTGTGCCACAAGTTTGCTACTGCTGGCCTATGTGCTTACATTCAGGCCTTCTGATCCTCCATTGAAAGTCTGTCCTTACTGCCCCTGAATTTTCTTCCTGCACATTCCTGGTGTGTCGTATCTACAGTTCTTGATCTCTCACTCTGTTTATGAGTGAGCACCTTTGCGTAGATGCAGTTAAAATATTTTCATTATTCTGAGCAGAAATGCCGCCCAGAGTTTTCAGAGGAGCATAAAAGTTGATCTTGCATCAGAATAATTAATTGGGTTCTATCATAAATTATTGGGTTTTATGGTGCAAATATGTAGACAGAAGGATGCAGATTAGCCCTAACCACATCAATCTGTATAGACTTTCAGTAGTAGATTGTGCCTTTAAATCTGGTATAGTTCTACTTAAAGAGTCAAAGTAGGGTTTTTTTCTTGAAAATTTAAAGCAGCAACCATTTTAATTAGTCTTTAAAAACGAGGAAGATGCAATAGAAGGGGCTTGACTGGAGCATCTTCTGATGGGAGGCAGTCATATAAACACACATACATAGCTAGCAGTGCCTGTCTGAGAGCTGTCTTTGTCTTGTCTGAAATTGGTGAATTGGTGTCTGCTCTGGTTGCATGTTAATCTACCTTAAAATTCCTTGTCTCGAGAATGGAAGGGATCTCAAAGTCATTTACAGACACTGTGGGAATTTGTTTTCTAAGTTAACCTGCCCTTTTGCTCTGGCATTTGATCAGCACGGGCAGAACTGCTAGCATGAAGGCACATTGTAGGGAAAAGCAGGTAAAAGTTGGGTGCTTCCTAGGCTAGGCAGGAAAAGTATGTGCCAGAATAGCCACCCTCCTTTTCTCCCCGACGTTACAAACTGTTCACAAATACAGGAAATGTACTTCGCTAAAAGCAGTGCGGTGTGGAGATCTACCATATTGTTCATGGTATATTTTGCTTCATTACTTGTCTCTCAAAGCATTTAACTCAGTTGTGGGGTGATTTAGGTTGTAGTTTTGAAGTGTACTTTTTTAGTATACTTCAAATAGAGGATGATTCACAGATCTGTGTTGTGTTTGTGTTCACTTGTGCAGTGGATCAGTGTTAAATGCTTTATGAAGCAAAACCTAATGCTGTATTTTAAGTTTGTTTTTTTCTAGTACAATCTTACAGCTTTTTCATGATACAGTAGAACTTCAGTCACAAGTTTCAGTCCCTTGCAGATGCTTATAAAAATGTAATAGGTAACTAATAACAACCTATCATGAAGTTCTTAAGGATTTTTAAAAGTTGCATACTTTTTCATAGAGTTTTTTTTTTCTTTGTGTAACACATCAAAAGACATCAACTTCATATGGAAAAAAATGCTAATTCCTAAAATTTCATAAAGATTTTAATTATTGCGATTTGAAGTTCTACTACATAGTAAAAGTTTCGTTTGTGCTGGGAAAATAGTGTTTCAAGCCGACAAGTTCTTGCTTTTGCTCTTTTTTGACACTTTTGCAGGGAACATTTCAGGTTTTTTGCAAGTCTGTCTGTCTGGTTTTTCAAGTCTTGTTATGGGGACTTTGCAATACAGTCCTTGAGAGAAAGCTCCACTCATGCCAAATATGCACTTAGAGCAGAGGACTTAAAGCTGGGATTCCAGTGGTCTGGGTTTGGCTCTCTAAAGTATTTGGCATGTGATATTACTGAATGGTATGTATTTTAGCTTTCCAAAGGTGCTGAAGGTATCCAGCTTCCACTGAATTCAGAGGTTTTCTTAAAGTTTGGCCTTTCTGTACTTACTTCATTAGTATATGAAGCTGGTGTAATATTCATTAGCTATTAAGAGGCTGCCTGTGTGAAATAAATAGAATCTTTTATGCAGTTGCTTCCATGTTAGATGTATACACAAGATTAATTTTCTTTGATATGTACTAACGGGTCACTCTATGATTAAGCTCTGCTGTAATGTGGACTTTTTGCAAGCAATCTTTACTTCATGTATGACTGGTGATTATTTCTTTTTAACCAGCTGGTGTCTCATGTAGACACAACTTTGAACCTATTCATACAGGTGTTTGTTTTTTTTTTTTTTTTAATGAAATGCCAGTTCTTTTTAAATGAGCTTTTATATAAAAGTATTTTCGAAGGTGATCTTGTGTTAAATGAAAGATGTTTGTCTGTGCTGGAGACTAAAGTTTCTGAAATACATGGATAGTCCTTTATTAGATAAAACAGAACAGCGATGACCTCTGCTGTGTAATCTGAAGAGTAAAATAAATGAGTAGGTCTCTGGGTAAAGTGATAAGAGTTCTGCAGTTCTGTAGCAAGATTTCTTGCATCAAACACTCTTTTCAGGTATTTGCAACTGAATTTAAACAAAGTATCTGTAAAAATGTTGACTTTTTTGAAATCTGTACAAAATTTCAATTCAGAAGATCAGTATTTTAGATATATTTGTAAATAAAGACACAGTAAGGAAGGCAATTTCAAATCAGCTTTACAGTGCAGTGCAATAGTGCTTTTACTTATGAAAAGCTTACACAATATATAGTATTTCTTTTCTCTTTTGAGTCCATGTTAGGTGACTGTTGCGCAACTTGCACATAAACTCACATCTTAAGATAATACAACTATATGATATAACAACAATGATTTAACACAAAACATGCTTTTGGTCAAATAAATTTTTTTTGCAACTAAACTTCAAATAGTGAAATAACTGTCCTAAGTTTTGTGCTGACGTTGCAGAATTCAGTTGTTCAGCTCAGCAAAAAGCCAAACCTGTCCTTCAGCAGTTCAAAGACAAACTGTATTAATATAAAATAAAATACTTTCAACCGCTTGTAAGTGCAATAAAAAACCAGATAGCTAACTGATATAGAGATGAGAAAAAGAGAAAGCTATAAGACCATTCAAATTAATTATAGGTTGAAAAGAAAGTTCAGATCTGCTAAAATGGTTGGTATGAATGGTGCCCCCTCTCTGAGGGTATTGAATCTCTTTGCAAAAGCTGTTTAGGCACCAGAAGTGGAATAGGCATAGGCAAAGAAATTTGAGTTGCAGAAGCCATGCCAAAAGCCATCTGGAGTCAAGGACAGAACACTCATCCCCCAGTCCTCAGGCCCCACAGTGGGCCTTGCTGTGTTTGTGCTCTTTCCTCTCTGAAAAGGACTTAGAAATTCTACATTACTTTCACTGAGGATTAGAAGATTTACTCCTTTTTTATTTCTCTATTGTAAGGTGTCAAGAGGCAGCTGAAATGGGATGAGGGTTTGTTTTTTTTTTCCCCAAAGTTTATACTTTGAAGCCTAATGTAATTGAAAATTAAAACCATTGTATTAGTGAGGCCAGCTTCAGTTTTGTTTTTTCCCTTTTTGGGGTGGTCACTTTTTACACTTTTTCCTTGCTTTCTCTTGAACTCTCTACTAATTATGAAATTGTTTCTTTTTTTCAATAAACCAGCAGGGAATGTTGTTATAGTAATCAGTGTGGGGCTCCCAGATGAATCTATCTATCTATCTATATATCTGTCTCACAGAAAGGCAATGATGATGTGCAGAGAAAAAAAGGCGATGGCATGGATTTTAACAACTTTATCCATTAATACACTAAGGTGTTACTACATCCAGACTGGAATACTCTCAAATTCTATGTTTATATACAGGAACTTGACAAGAGGAGTTGGTAGATTTAGAGAGTTACTAAGAGCTGTCGAAACAAGAACTACACAAAATCTGCGAATGGTAAGTTGTGTTAAACCACATTCCTATTGCAGCATCTGCATTTTAGTAGGCAGGTAAAGCATAAATATAGTGGGTGAGTTAGAGGCCAGTAAGCAGATACACAGCATATTGACCAGGATCTGTTATCCAGCACTTCATAAGGTTGCATTTCCTGGCTTAAGTGAATGATTAAAATGAAAAGGAACATTTGATACCCAGTCTCTCCCTTATTTCTCTTTCCTATTTATAGGTATGGTTAAAACATGATTGGTCTCTGACTGACCGTACTTTCAACCTTAATCATAATTGCTCTATTTATGACTTACCAGAGTTTCACAACGGGGTTGTTTCATGTTTTTGTAATGTACTGGGAGTGAGGACAGAATGCAGTGTCTTTGTGTGTTCTAGTCAGTCAGAAGTGATCAAGTTATTATTTATTTTTGTGATAAAGCCTCTTAAAGGAAAACAACGTAAGCAAAATAATGAAGATTTGTTACTTACATTGTTAGAAAATAAACCTTTACGAAAAGAATGATGTATCTTTTTTGCATCTTTTTTTATAATAAAAGGCCAAGGCTTATATATTCTGCTCTAATATAATGATGTTCAAAATGTCCTCAATTAGTTTCCAAATATTAGGCCTTTGAAACTTCCAAAGTGGTAATTAGGAAGGTAGTTGGTTTCTTAATTCATTTAGTAACTGCTTCCTAGTAAGGATATTAAAATTATTAAATAATAGACTTTCAGTGGAGAGGGATAATATTGCAAACTTTAACAGAATAAAAGATGAAGGGCTTCTTAAGGTATAGGAATTAAGATGGAAGATCCAGATCATATGGTGCTGTCCATGGCTTAAACATTACACATCAGTTGCTGGGAAATGTTGCAGGGAAATACTGCCAATTCTGAAGCAAGTGTAGATCGTGCCTTCTTTCTACTGCCCTGGTACTAATCTCTGGGTTTTCATCATCGTGATATATAGTCATGCAGCTTGTATGTGTATGTATCTAACTTTAAAGAGGACATTAACCTGATAGTTATGGATTATAGGATGAATTCAAAGATTTAAATTTATATTATTTACTTAAGTAATATTTATGTAAGTATTTGTACATTTAAATATATGGTGCCAAGAATAGCTGGTCAAAATAAACTTTTTCATGCTGGTCTACAACCTGATTTCACTGTTGCTGAGCCTTACTGACAGTAGCAAACACCAGTACCTTCAAGTACAAGTTGTCAGAAGCCCCAGTCTGTTGGGGTTTGGACTGTGACTGTCTGTGGTGGGTTGACTTTAGCAGATGCCCACCCAGCTGCTCCCTCACTACTCTTCCTTGACACAACAGGGAGAAAATAAGATAGAAAAGCTTGCGGTTTGAGTTAAGACAGGGAGTTTACTTACCAGTCACTGTCAATGGCAAAACAGATTTGACTTGGGGGAAGTTAACTTTATTGTCAATTAAAAGAGTGGGATGGTGAGAAACAAAGATAAAAACTAAAACACCTTCCCTCCCACCCCCTTTTCCCAGGTTCAACTTCAGTCCTTCATTCCTGACTTTTCCACCTCCTTTCCCTAAGCCCTGACTCCCCAAGCGGTGCATGAGGGGTGGAGGGTTGTGGTGAGTTGGTAACAGTTCCTCTCTGTTGCTCCTTACTCCTCGCGCTTTTGCCCTGCTCCAGTGTGGGGTCCCTCCCATGGACTGCAGTTCCTTTCGGGAATATCAACCTGCTCCACCATGGTCCTCTCTGCAGGCTGCAGTGTGGACATCTGCTCCACTGTGGTCCTCTCCACAGACCGCAGGGAAGTATCTGCTCTGCTGTGGTCTCGCCAACGGAAGCATCTGCTCCAGGCCTGGAGAGGCAATAGAGGTTATCAAGCACAAAATACCAGAAAATATAGCTGGATGTACTCCACTCTTAGCAGCAACAGCTGGTGTTGTTGATACTTCAGAAGTATCTGTATTTAACTGATAAAATAAAAAATTGTTTGTTATTGCCGTTTTTTTTCTTTGTGTTTAGAGATTGAACTGGGTACTTATACCTTTCAAACAGGAGTATGCCTGGTATTTTGAATGTTTTAAAATAACAGAAAATATATTCTGCATGACTAGTCTTCATTAGAAACAATCCAAGTGTTTTAGAAGAGTTTGTATTCAGCTTTTCTAAGGAAAATATTTATCTTCCACTTTTACAGACGATAGCAAGACAACTGGCTGAAATTTTGTTACGAGGCATGTGTGAACAGAGTTATTGGAATCCACTGGAAGATCCTCCTCACCAATCACCCCTAGATGATCCACTTCGAAAAGGTTCAAATACTAAGAATTACGCGCTCAGTAGAAGACCACGGGTATACACTGGAGAAAAGTATGGCTGAGTTTATACCTCTCTTGTTTCTATAATTACCGTTTTTACCCAGTGCACTGGGTAATTTAGTTTCTATTTTGAAAATGTCAAAGGAATTGGGCAATGTGAGTGGGAGTGTTTCTCATGCTGTGTGTGCATATATATTCCCTGAAGAGGACTAGGGAAGCAATGTACTTCTCCAAGCAAAAGTTTGCACTTTATGTGAGAGACAGTTTTCTTCTCAACTCTCAAAATATATTTTTTTTTCTTCTATACTGGGGTATATGGTGGAGTTGATATCTCTTATTATACCTGGGATACAAAAGAAAACATGAACTGGGTGGAAAATCTGTGATTGCACATTTTAAAAATTGAGTGCTGTTTCTAGACCTCTGTTCTGCTTTGTCATATAAAGAGTTAGCAAAAAGGAGATTCAAATTCATCCCTGAAGCATTATAAAATACCAAAATGTATCTAGCAATTTATCTAGGAGTTTCAAAGGTACCTTTTAATCTTCTTAAGTTAGTTTTGGCATTTCTCTATGATTGCCACCTTTTTGTTGAGTTTTATTCTGTCGCTGATTCAGATAAGTGGTATGCTATGGATCATTTCTGTGTAGCTTATCCTGTGGTTAATTCTAGAGTAGCTTTGGTGTGTATCTCCTCCTTCTTGAGAATGTGTAGTTTGTTTGTTTTTTTTTCAAAACTGATTACCATTAATATTAATATTAAATGTGGATAGCCATTTCCTTGAATTCGAACTTTTTCTTAAAAGTTAATAACTTGTTGTTTGTTTTTATCTGATCAAGTGAAAAATGGTTTCAAAGGTAAAGTTGTTTCCCTTAGACACATTCTGACAGTGCCAAAAATATATATTGACAAAATTTTGCACTTTATTACAGTCCTTGGGTGTAGCTTACTGCCTAAAAGTAATGTGCTTGTGTCAAAGCTTGCTGGTTAAATCTTAACCATTTGGCACTGTCTTTTTTAATTTGTTTTTTATGTCATTGCTACTAAGTTTGATCTGGTGAAACTTTGTTACATGCTTGTTTTACATAATCTGCAACCTTTGCACTGTTCTACTTGTATTCTACATGCAAGCACTTGTGGGATCTTGTATGTTGTATATATATTTAATATAGGTCACAAATATTGCTTGCTTGCTTTGATACATGCTGGAAAGCACTGTGAGCCAGAGAACTGAGAAACAGATTGTAGCAGTGGAGATAATGATCTAGCCAAGATTTGCTGTAGTAAGACAGTATTAAGTAATGTAGATGGAAAAGACTGAAATTCCTTTTAAACTTAAGAAAAAAATTTTACAGGAGTTGTGGAGTCTGGAGAATATCATTGGAAGTATTCAAAATCCAACTGCACATGGTCCTGAGCAACCTGCCAGTTGACCCCGCTTTGGGTGGAGGGGCTATACTAGATGATACCCAGACACCCCTCCACTCAAATATTATGTGATTCTGTGAAATCAGTGTGATCTGGGGAATATCTTTTCAGGAGACTGTCTGTTCCATATGAAAATTTTGACCTGTTTTCTCCAGAGTGTGTTTTTTTGGTTTTTTTTTTTTTTTAATATTGTTGTCCAACTGGATTAAAACCCAGGTGCTGTGAGTTTTTTAATTTCAGTCTTGTATGACTATGTATAGGATGTGAAGTCATTAAAAAGCAGTCTTTTGAGCTTTAGGAGAAGATGCAGGCATACAGTTGAACATTAAATTTGCCAAACTGACTTTATGTTTCTCTGCAAGTACATAATTAACAAACTGTACGTGCGGGCAACCTTTTTGGTAAGAAGGAAATACCTGGTTTGAGGACACACCTTGATCGCAGCATGTAAAAAGTATGCATTTATTGCCCAAACGTGAGGAAATCTCTTTTTTGCAGGATCACACATTTTGTGATTCGAACTACTTGGTTTCACACAGCAAACCTTAAAGGTCTGTTCCTCTCTTACAGTGTATGTGCCTTATTAGTTAATAAGAAAGCTTTTTTCCATAAAGTGACCTTGTTGTTATGTGCAAGAGAGTCTGCTTCTGTGGTAGATTGCTTACAGAAGTAATCCTACCTTAAATTCTGAAGAGAAGTTTTGTTTCAGTGTTCACAGTATCTTTATATTGTAATGTAAGATACTGTTATGCTGTAGGCATTGGAGTTGTTTAGCTGCATTCATTGCAGGCTTCCATTAATGAATACTTTATGCAGCAGCAAGCCCACGTAATATGGTGTCATTACTACTAGCAAGTGGAATGGCCTTGCTCTTCAAAGATTTCTAGCAATTCTCCTTACTTAATCCAGAATATTTATAGCAGGTTTCTCAGACTCAGCCTTTTAAACTTATGTTCTTCATTCTTAACTCATTGTTTTGTGGAAACATGACTCCTGGCAAAGGTGGGGCTTTGTTCAGTGTAAGTTTCTTGTTCTTGGGATGTGCAAGCAAGGAGTTCCACAATTTCAACAGAGCATGAAATTAAGTCCTTTTCTTTTGTCACATCAGAGTGATTAATACCAGATCAGGTAAAACCTATCTAGCCAAGTCTGTCATCTCCAGCAGTGATTGAAAGCAAGTACCTAAGTCCGTGAATAACAAGACAGACACGTAAGAAACTTCTTCCTAGATGTTCATTTGACCACCAACTCTGAGTCTGAGATGTAATGTTTTTTTTCTAAATGTGCTGCCTGATACATCAAGTAAGTGCATTGTGTTCTTTTGAGGATCGTGAATGTGATTTGGCTAATACCGTTTATGATTTTGTAGATGTATGTGTTACTGCCTCTTCAGTTTTCTTTATCCCTAGTTGAAGTGTTAAACTCCTTGGTTTGCCTTTGGTTGGTAGCCATTTCATGCTTCCAGTTGCCTCTTTTGCTCTGCCCTGTTACCTTGGAATTACTTTACTCACGTGCCTGCATCTGTCAAGACACACAGAAAATGTCTGACTTCAGTCAACTAAATTGAGCTTTTTGCATGCACAGGTCAAAGGAATTTCCCAGTAATTTCTGTGTGAGGAGAATCTTCACTGTTTGAGACAAACAGTGACTTATTTACCAAAATATATTCAGAGATGTAGGAGAGAAGAACGTTTGCTTTCCTTTTGATAAGTGACTTTTTAGTCTCTTAGGGGCAACTTCCCTTTTTGCTCTGAGAAAATAATTTCTCCAGCAACTGTTTCTAAACATTACTCTACTTTCTGGGAACCATTGCCAGTCGGTCAGGTTAAATCTACTTCCAGGTTGCTAAATTCTGCATTGAAGACTGGACAGGTAAATGAGGAGCACTCTTATGGTTCTTCCTTACTCATCCCCTGTCCTGGTTCATTCTTACTCATGAGTAATTGTTTTGAAATCTCTTTGTTATGTAAAAATAAAGAAGTTTTCTAAGATTTAGAGTACTCTTCAAAATCTGTTGAGCAACTTACATTGATTAAAAAATAAAAATCCAACAACAAAACAACTGCCCTGAGGTCTTAGTTGCTGTGTGTTACCACAGTATGTTCACGATCTTACTCTCAAACCACTTGAAACTAAACCACATCTGAACTCCCATTTCCTTTCAGGCATTTAATTACTGCTTAAATTTCTAGTGCATTTAAAAACCCCCAAAAGATGTTTTAATCTCAGACGACTTCAGTCTCCTGTCTTTAATTTATTGTAGTTTAAGCACCCTTGGGACTATAGGAATGGCTTATTAACAACAAGAAATTATTTTCAACATTTAAACAGTTAATTGTGGAACTATTGGCCTGAATTAACAGGAAATAGTAGTTGTGCTAATTCAGAAATAGTTTTGAGAAAGAAATCTGGAGAGTTAAAACACAATCACTGTTTTTGTGTGTGTGAGAGAGGAAGAGAATGAATGAATAAATTCCTACCAGTCATGTACCCAATGCAGATTACTGTTGTCTGTTCGCCAGTGTAGAAAAGTACTCGGAAACTATCCAGTGTTCAGACAAAGTAGTAAAGTTTGCAAACTAGTCCTATGCAAGCCTTCAGTAGTAAGTAATAAGCAAGAGTACTTCATTAAAACCAAATATTTTAACTGTTTGGAAGTAGTAGTGGTTATGGCAAGCAGGCAGAGATTGCCATGGCTCTATTTAAAAATGTTCACAGCTATTGAATGCGCCAGGAAAACAATTCTCAAATGTATCTGATGGAACACTAATAGAAGTATTTATCCATGTATTGCCTAAAATATAAAAGTTACTTTGTTCTTGTGAGAGAGTTTCTTGTTGGCGACCTTTGAGTCAGTGATGTGGATTCAGCTGAGATAGTTTAGGTGCCAGAGGCGAGTGAAACTGTGGGTACAGTTTTTACAGTTGTCAAATTGTGTGCAATTTTGGGATATTTGCGTGTGTTCAACTTTGACAGCTGTGCTGGTTTTGGTATGTTATGGTGTTTGGCCAGCTTCTCTGAAATGCAAATTTAGAGCATTGCAAAGAAATGCATCTTAACCAATCGTTTTTTCTGTGCAAGTTACTCTCCATTCTCTTTGCTGGAAGTACTCTTAATGTAGTTGTGTAAGCTACTCCTAAAAGTAATGTGGTCTACTTAACTAATTAAATTCTTGTTTTGAACAGCATCTTTTGTCCTCAAGAAAACACAGAAGAAGCCTTACTGTTACTGCTTATTAGTGAATCTATGGTAGGTAAAATAGAGTGAATATGCGTGTGCTGTATGTGTGTATGTTTTCCTTGGTTTTCTTAAGTGAAAATAGAACTTTTTTTGTCATGCCTTACTTTATGACTTGTGTTTCATTTTCTGTTAGGAATGCAGGCAGATACTTCTGAAACTCAAGCTTCTGTTCCTCTGAGCCAGAATTATGAGGTCTGCAAGTGATAGGGAGTTTTTCTTCTTTAGAGTGGCTGAACCTGGCCCCCTTCTAACCATAGGCAGGTGAACACAAGCCAGGTCTTTCATTTGGCATCACTTATCGGTATGAACCGCTGTTACACTAGCTGGTTGCCATTCAGACAGATGCAAAATGTAAGTTATTTTTGTTGTAAAAAAAAAAAAAAAAGGTCAAAGACTGCTAGGTGAGCATAATAGATATAGCCAAAAAGTATTTTCCATTGTGCATTAAACCTCAGCTATTACTCAAATTTTTAAAAGATTTTTAATGATACTGACATTCAGCCTTTGCTACTGGATTTTTTTTTCTTTAGTGTTCTCATTTCCTCAGTAGGTGATTCCATTCAATAGCCTACTTGAGCCTTTTATCAGCCTTTCGTATTTTCCTCTGGTGTGATTTTACTAGTCATCTATCAACTGCTACATACTGACATTCTCATACCGGGTCAGTTATGTTCTCAGATGGCAGAAATGAAAAGCTGAAGCTGGAACTTTTGCTGGTTTTCTAACTGGAAGGGTGGAACCTCTAAAATCTCGGACATCGTACACCAGTCTGTCTCACTGCACATCACTAAGACTTAGTCTTTTAAGTTCTATAGGTGATTCAAACACTTTCAGGCTCTGGCATAATTTCTGTTTTGGTACAGTTAAATGGGATCAGAACATTTTAGTGAGCATTGTCTTATTTGAACTATTTTAAAGTGGCAAACACTTACACTGTAGTGCAAACTACTTTCCTCATTCCTAGTGATCTGCCTTGCAGTGTTCATGACAGAATCTGTCACCGGGAAACGAGACTGAGCAAACATTTCCATGTATCATGTGTTGGTTTTGCTGCAGTATGTGCTTACCACTGAAAGGGGCCGCCTGTGCCTGTAATAAAGTGCCTGAGTAGCTTGTGGCGTTATACAGAATTCTGATGTGAACTGTGGTCATGGTGTGAAGCAGAAGCAGTGCCAGTTCTGCACTGTATGACTACTGATTACTCCATTTGCGTGTTTACTTCCTTGCATATCAGCATTAAGAAGCCAGAAAACAAATTAAAGTACTGCCCTGTTAAGTCTCGTTTCAGGTTACTTAGAGCTTTTCCTTTGTGAATTAGATCTGCCTAATTATACCAAATGCTTGTCGCTGTAGAGCATATATGCTTAGCAAGCTTTCAGTTCTTTTTTTCTCTACAAGGAGTTATTGCAGGTTATCTGAGGCAAAAGAGTTTGTTTTGGAGGAGTATAAAATCCTTCACATCCTACTTTGGCTAAGCCATTTGTTCAGATTAGTTTTGGAGGGGGGAAAGGGGAAGACTGAACATAAAACTATTCAACACTACAAACTGGTCTTTCTGAGAGTTGAGAGCTCTTACTTCAGCTTCAGTGCATGCTGACTTTCTAGCTGTAGTAGTTACGAAGTAGCATATGATTTATGATTTTAAAACAAGTATTTGTGAAAGAAAAAAGAACAGTTACAGCAGATTGAGTAATCATTGGTGTCTTGAGATGGTATTGTGTTGTTAAAGTAGTACAATCCCTTACTTTTTATTAGTAAAAATTAGTGAATTAGTAAAAACACAGATAAGGCATCAAGACTTCTGTCCTTCAAGAACTTATTCAAGTAAATATTTCAAAACAGAATGAGGATCTGACATGTAAGTAGCATTTTGTGTAAATAAAAGTAATCAAATCACTGTGTATATACAAGCCCTAAATCATACTGCTAGTTTCAGGGAAGTGATGCACTCTAACATCATAACTTCTTATTTGGATTAGATCTAGTGCAATGTATATCAAGAACACTGAATCTTGCTAGTGGATTACAAGTGCTACTTTTGTGTCACCTCGAGTTCTCTTAATTTCCAAATTCACAAAGGATGCTTTGAATAAGATGTAAATTGTAATATTTATGAAATAAATGCTCTGGGAAAGGTAGGTCCGTGCTTTTTTAAGTGTTCTAATTCTCTTATAGGTACATTTCAGAGTACAATATGTCTCTCTTAGCCACATGACTGCTGCTACAGTGTATTGTCATGCATAATGAGGAAAGTCAGCTGCAACTCTGCCAGCACTCTTACTGTAAGACGTCCTTGTATTCTAGCTGTTGCAGTTGTGAAGTGTGGACCAGTCTTATCTAGGCAGGAATGAGTAGAAAGGTGGGATGTGAAGGACTGATGTCTTCAGTATGTGTACATGTTGCTGCATGTCAGCTGAGCTGTAGTAGCAGAATCACAGAATGATTGAGGTTGGAAGGGACCTCTGGAGGTCATTTTGTCCATTCCCCCTGCTCAGGCAGGGCCACCTAGAGCAGGCTGCATCTGTGTGCAGATGCCTTTTGAACATCTCCAAGGAGGGAGACTCCACAGCCTCCCAGGGCAACCTGTGCCAGTGCTCAGTCACCTTCACAGTAAAAAAGTGTTTGCTGCAAAGGGAACCTCCTGTGTTTCAGTTTGTGCCCAATGCCTCTGGTCCTGTCACTGGGCACTGCTGAAAAGCACCTGGCTCCCCCTCATCCTTGCACCCTCCTGCAGGTGTTTGTACACATTGGTAAGGTGCCCCCACTGAGCGTTCTCTTCTCCAGTCTGAAGAGTCCCACCTCTCTCAACCTTTCCTCACAGAAGGGGACTCCAGTTGCTTATTCATGCTGGTGGTCTTTTGTTGGACTATCTCCAGTAGCTCTGTATCATTCTTGTACTGGGGAGCCCAGGATCGCATCCAGTACTGTAAGTGTGGCCTCACCAGTGCTGAATAGAGGGGAAGGATCACCTCCCAAAGCCTGCTGGCAACGCTCCTCCTAATGCAGCCCAGGACACCATTGGGCTTTCTTTGCTCAAGAGCACATTGATGGCTCCTGTTCACCTTGGTGTCTACCAGGAACCCCAGGTCCTTTGCTGCCAAGCTGCTTTCCAGCTGGGTGGCTCCCAGTATGTAGTGGTGCATGGGGTTGTTCCTCCCCATGCAGGGAGGAACAGGGAAATGCAGGACTTTGCACTTCCAAGGCTTTGAACTTGGTGAGGTTCCTGTCAGCCCCTTTTTTTCAGCCTATGAGGTCCCTCTGGATGGCAGCACAGCCCTTTGGCATATCAGCTTCTCCTCCTGGTTCTGTATCTCAGCAAACGTGCTGAGGGTACGCTCTCCTGCATTGTCCAGATTATCAATGGATATGTTGAACAGGATCAGACCCAGTATAAATTCCCAGGATACATTGCTACTTACTGGCCACAAACTAGACTTCATGGTACTGATCACCACCTCCTGGGCCTGGCCATATATGTTACGCTTAGCTCATGGGAAAATGGCTGAGCACATCCCGTCTTCCACCGTGAGTGAACAAAGTTACACTGCTCATATTTGCTTCAGGCCTTGTGTGTATATAGGGTAACTATGGCCAGCTGACTCATTGCAGCTTAACTAATTGTCACTTCATTGTGTCTGAGACTGTAGCAGATCTGAAACACTGAGCACTTAAATTTGTAAGTACATTTTGTTTTATAATTATGCAGAAAATGATAGTTCATATATGTAAGATATCTTAAATACTTACAAGACATCTGCTCCTATAGGACTGCTTTGGCATTGTCAGCCATTTTTTCACAAGAGCTGCTTCTGTACTTGCAAGGAGCTGAGTCAAACAATGATTAACTGTGGAGTTAGAAAGGAGATTCTTGAAGCTGACTAAATATTTGTGCACTGTAGAAAGGAAAAACCAAAAACTTCTTGATCAAAAGAAAGCAAAATCTCTGTTTTGGGGGTGTGTATGCAGGAGTGTGTGTTTTCAGACCAGACTGTCGATTATTCAGTTGCTAAATCCTGAAATATTTGTGCATTTTACACTCCATGTATCTCTCTGAAAATTTCTCATGATATTTAATTATTCTGATATTAAAGATGTATGGAGTATGTTCAAGCTTATAATGTTATCCTGTTAAAGCAGAGAAACAGTTTATTAGCCCTTAATGTGTGTCATTCCTCTCCGCTGAAAAAGGGGGAAATAAGCTGCCCATTAAAATTTAGTGTATTTAAGTAAATGTATTAAAGGGGCCATGCGCTGTGTAATTAAAAAAAAAAGGAGGGGGAGGGAGGGGAAGGGAGAAGGATCTTTAACTTCTGACTTCAGACTACCAGATACACTAGCATTTGTACCAATGAGAATATTAAATGTCAAGAAATCTAGAAGTAGGTAAGATACAAAGATAAGGTATTTTTAGAAGCTTGGTACTGGGTTCTGGGTACTTGAGTGTTGGTAGATGCTGGGAGAGCTGAATTTTTTTATCTTTTGCTCTTTAACAGGATTTATCTGTGAACATGGTCAATTAATTTAATCCAGTTGTACTTCAGTTTTCTTCTTTCTGGAGAGGAAAAGTTTAATGAAGGAATTAGGTTTGCAGGGTGCTTTTCACAAAACAGAATTGAAAACACAAAGTGTTGCTGCGAACATGGCCTGATTCCAAATCTGTGCGCAGAACCATGGGCAGTTTTCACTTCTTACTAGTAACTCCTGAAGGTGATTGTGTGGTTATGCTGGACAGGTTACCACTCACAAGTGAGAGGGCAGTGTCATAATATTATGAAGAGAAAAGCAATTGATTGCCTTATTTTACAAAAAGAGGAATAGAAGATTTGAAGATCCTTCTAAAGTGTTTTCCTTGTATACAAAAATTAAAATTAAATTTTAAAAGGTGAATATATATTATATTTAAAAAAACCCCACTCTTACTTGGTGTCTGAGAATTCCTTAATGACTTTACATACATTACCTAACTTAGGTAAGTAAAGTAATGAAAAATAGATCCATATAGAAAGATAAATCTTTCAGCTAATGTATTAAATTGGTGATTCATGCTATCTATAAATTAGTAACAGGTACTGTTTCTCTGTATCGCCTATATCAACTGCTGACTGTCAGTCTGAATGCAATGGTAGTTACTTGAACAAAAATTTAGGTTGGATTGCAAGGGCTGACTTTGTTTCTTATTTCGTGGTATGTTTCAGGCTAACCGTGATGCTGTACTGAGCAGAATACCAGAGCACAAAGATGATCGTATCATCAGTTTACAAAGTGCATCTGTAGTCTACGATTTACTTACTATAGCCTTGGGAAGAAGAGGCCAATATGAAATGCTTTCAGAGGTTTGTTGATAATAGTGAATATTCAACTGTGTCTTGGTTGCTTGTTTCTGTGAATCATGTTAATTGCGGTAGTGTTAGGGGCTAAATAAAAATCAGATATTCTCATTCTCACTACTGTATAATACAGTAGGTAGTTTACACTCCCAGAAGTTCACTTGTATAAATTTATTTTTTATATATATAAATTTATTTCTTATATAAATTTGTTTATCACACCTTTCACACAATTTCTGTGCTTGATCACCTCAAGTCACTTGTATAAATTTATACACAAGTGACTTGAGGTGGTCAAGCACAGAAATTGTGTGAAAGGTGTGATAAATGCTTAATGGGGCAGCAATTCACATGCTTTTTAGGTGAGGCAGCACAGTTCTGCTTAAAAAGATTAAATGGAGACAGCAGGAAGGAACGGCAAAAGATAAAAGCTGTTATGGTTATAAATGATAGATACAAATACCTAGAAAAAGGATTTGTGATGTTCTATTTCAAAAGAAAATTTTCTTTTATATCTCAATATTTGGAGTGCTCCAAAGTCTTCGTAGTTTGTAAAATGCCTTTGAATTTAATAAAAGGGGAACGTATTACTTTTTCAGGTCTGTAGGAAAGTGCATTCTCTGTCTGAAATGTCTTGTGTTTGGTTATGCAACTTGCATGTGTTTAGTTAGATTGTGGTGACTTATTTCTTTAGGAAAATTTCAGGTATTATTAACAGTTTTACACCTGAGAAACTACTATAGCTCTTTGGGCAGAGCAGATGCTGTTGCTGACCATGGTTAATTATTGGTATCCAGAAGGAATACTTCAGCTTGTGTGGTCAATCCAGAGGTTGATTTGCTGAGAAGTGGTTTCTCTCTACCATAATAGAGGATAATTTTATTAAGATGAAAACGAAACAAAGCCCCAGTTCTTCTCTGGTATATGTTGATAGTGACCCTTGAATCTGCATCTTCTGTGATGAAGCTCTGAATTTGAGTATTCTTCCTTTTGAAAGTATTTATTAGCTGCAAGTTGTGCATACAAGTCAGTTTTATTCAGTGTAATAGAAGGTCTTTCATGAAGCTCAGGAGTATGAAAGCTCATAGAGGCCTGTCATCCTGCAACATAACCTAATCAGGCATATTGCCATTTACTTGCCAATTCAGACACTATTACCTTCATGGAGTTTCAGGCAATTGCACAAAAGCTGCAAGAGATGAGTCTCCATATATTTTAGATCTAGAACTTATTAAAGAATAGACATTGAGAAGTATTTGGAATAAAAACCTTGTAAAGATCTCTCTGATTTCTTTCTTCTTTAAGCGGCAGGCAACCTTTCCGTTTTTATATACTGGCCTAGCAACTCGGCAGGAGCAGTGTAGTCCTGGTTTCCAATTCTGATCCTTTTGTTTTTTTTGTGGTGTCCTGCTGTTTTTTGTTTGCCTTAGGGGTTTTTTTTTCCTGTATTTTTTAGTTGGTTTTTTTAAATATTAAATAGCTATTATATTCATGGGAACATCACAAGTTCCTGGGATTCCTCCACTGTCTCCTTTGGGACACTTTGGGTAGTATGCATGTCACAAAAGAGGCAGCTTCTTGTTTGTTACTTCTTCATGCCTTTCTAAACACAGAAGTTCTTTGGCTTCACCAGGAAAGGTAGAGGTTTCTTTGTTCTTTCCCATGTATCTGGAAGTCTAGGACTTTACTGTGGAGGGTAGAAGGACAGTCTTCTAGTCACATGGAGAAGAGCATTACTTCCCTCACTGCTTGTGTGACTGGTTTAGCCCCTGTACCTGACAGACAAGTATTGCTGCTGGTTCCTATTCCTGCTGTGTTTTGAACAAATCTAAATGTTCTAATTAACTGAAGACGGTTTAACTCTATTTAGATTTTGGATTTCAGTGCCTATTAGGAGTTGCTTGAGGTGGTGGTGATGTTGGTTACAGACAAAAGCAGAACCAGGAGTATTTGGAAAGTTAAAGAGCCTCCATGTTTGACCAGCTTCTTAGCCACTGCCTTGGGCTTTGACACCTGACGTCTACCAAAGGCTTGTTTTAAGGTCTTTTCTTGTTCTTTTTTAATCTGGATCTAGCATCTTTGTAGTTATATTCTATCAAAATTGTATGTATACTCTTTTGAAATGTTCTCTTAGACAAATATCAATTCATTTTTATACATTGGAAAAATACTGTTTAATACAGACAAATGAAAATGTATTTATTACATGTCCATGAAGTAACTGTTCTGAACACGAAAAAATTTATCTTGTGAAGACCTGGTGTAATAGATGGTACTTACTTTAGCATACACAAACTACAGATACACAGCTGCAGCAGGAGCTTATCGGGAAATGGTTAGAACATCTCATTTTTTCTGGTTCTTGTCATCCAAAACACAGTGGAAAACATAGACTTCAAGAAGCCTTTACAGTTTAATTAGTGGTTAGAGGATATCTACCCTCAAATCTGGTAGCCCATAGTGTGAAACTTTTATAACTTAACGTATTACAATAAACAGAAATTCAGAAATGTAAAAATATTCCATTCAGTTACATAATAGGGGAGAGCAGTGGATGTTGTCTACCTTGACTTCAGCAAGGCTTTTGACACTGTCTTCCGTAACATCCTCATAGGCAAGCTCAGGAAGTGTGGTCTGGATGAGTAGACAGTGAGATGGATTGAGAACTGGCTGAATGACAGAGCTCAGAGGGTTGTCATCAGCGGCACTGAGTCTAGTTGGAGGCCTGTAACTAGTGGTGTCTCTCAGGGGTTAGTACTTGGCCCAGTCTTATTCAACTTACTAATCAGTGATCTGGATGAAGAGATAGAGTATACCCTCAGCAAGTTTGCCGATGACATAAAACTAGGAGCAGTAGCTGGTATACCACAAGGCTGTACTGCCATTCAGCAAGACCTGGACAGGCTGGAGAGCTGGGTGGAAGTGAACCTGATGAAGTTCAACAAGGGCAAGTGCAGGGTCCTGCACCTGGGGAGGAACAACCCCATGCACTATTACAGGCTTGGGGTGGACCTGCTGGAGAGCAGCTCTGTGGAGACGGACCTGGGTGTCAAGTTGACCATGAGCGAGTGGTGTGCCCTGGTTGCCAAGAAGGCCAATGGTATTCTGGGGTGCATTAAGAAGAGTGTGGGCAGCAGGTCGAGGGAGGTTCTCCTCCCCCTCTACTCTGCCCTAGTGAGGTCTCATCTGGAGTACTGTGTCCAGTTCTGGTCTCCCCACTTCAAGAAAGATGAGGAGCTACTGGAGAGTCCAGTGGAGGACTATGAGGATGATGAGGGAACTGGAGCATCTCTCCTATGAGGAAAGGCTGAGGGAGCTGGGCTTGTTCAGCCTGAAGAAGAGAAGGCTGCGAGGGGACCTTAGAAATGCCTATAAATATCTTAAGGGTGGGTGTCAGGAGGATGGGGCCAGACTCTTTTCAGTGGTGCGCAGCATCAGGACAAGGGGCAGTGGGCACAAATTGAAGTATAGGAAGTTCCGTCTGAACATGAGGAAGAACTTCTTCCCTCTGAGCGTGACGGAGCCCTGGACCAGGCTGCCCGGAGGGGTTGTGGAGTCTCCTTCTCTGGAGGTATGCAAAACCCACCTGGACGAGGTCCTGTGCCTGTTCTGGGTGACTCTGCTTTGGCAGGGATTTGGACTAGATGATCCAGAGTTCCCTTCCAGCCCCTACCATTCTGTGTTTCTGTGATAATAGGCATGTAATTTTTTGCTGGCTTTATGATTGCTCTAGTGGAGCTGTTGTTGCTTTAAGTCAGAAAGCACCATGATGTGAACTGTGGAAATGGTATTCATCTACCTATTCCTGTACCTTGTTGTCTGATTTAGGTATAGCTGATAGCTTACAGAAGTGGTTAGCTGTGATACAGAAATATTCAACAATCAAAAATCTGTCTCATCCTCGTTAAATTATTGTAATGCTGAGTCGTGTTCTTGATTGAAGAGGTCTCATTTCTTTATGGAGTTTGTACACAATGGGCTTTCAATTTCTTATGGCTTTTTCAACCAGATCAAAGAATTTTCTACTGTCATAAGTCTCTCCTAAACAAAGATACTCTGACTGTCATCAAGTTGACTTTTAAGCTTCTTAGATTATGACATAATGAGCTCATCAGTGTCCTACTAGAGAGATGTTTTCCAGACCATAGATTTTCCCAGGTACTCATCTTTCAACTTGTAACTTAAAGCATATTATTTTCAGGAGGAGACCATAGTGTTAACAACAAAATTCAGTAATGCTTTCAAGATTACCTGTACGTATAGCGATTTGTCATTATTTACAGGACAATATCAACAGTTGTACTTCTGCCTTTTAGGAGAGGGATTATGCTGAATGCGTTTTCAGTTAGTTGGGTCAGTTGCCATTATCCTGAACATTGTCTTAACTTGTATTTTTCCAGGGTACTATTGTTTGTTATGTGTTTCTCATTGATTTCTTGATGGAGCCTGTTGCCCTTCAAAATTACTTGATTACAAATTTACACCTCAAAGTGGGTGTTCATGCTGTTACGTAGGTCACATACAGCTGCATGCACATATACCCCTTACCCTTGCACATGCTAAGCACGAATTTTGTGATTGTACAAAGAAAATAAAATCATGTCACCTGTCACATTTCATACTGAAAGAAGTCAAGTAAATAGAACTTGAAGTAAAAAAAAAAAGGTAAATAGATCATTAGTGTGTTGAAAGTCAAGCCGTTTAGAATACTCTGCAACTGAAGACCCTTGTGTCCTCTGTCCCTATAATTACAAAATGATAAAATCCTAAAGAATCAACTTCTCCAACTTCTTTATTTTCTGCCAGTTAAAACTGGCAATTAATTTTTAATTAAGCAAGGCCTAGAAAATAAGATTTTTCTTTTTCTAATGGAGAACGAGTAGCTCACTATAATTAATGGTGCATACATACATATATGAATATATAAAAATGGGAGAAGAAAGTATGATTAGGCGGCCTAAAAAGCTGTAAACATATTTTGACTTTAAGTGTTAAGTTTCCATGCACCACTTGTTTGTGTGAATCTGTGGGAATATACAGCTGCTATAAGTCAGGGTTCTGGAAGAAGTGCTGAAACTACTGAAATCGTATGTAAAACACTGGTATCAAAACAGCTAGAGGGAGTTGTGTTTGAAAGTGTATTTGAAAAGATAAGCCTGAATTCATTCTCATGCATTTGGAGGCACTCAGTTTAGCACCACAGTTGTACTAATGGGTGGAGAGGGAAAGAGAGGGATTTAGCAACTTCTGTGTTCTGCCAAGTTCGTGAAGGGAGGCGAAGTGTGCACCTTACCTAGGCATCTCTGCAAAGTGTCCAAAGTAATAGGAGAAGACATCACATATGTAACTTACTTGTTTGTTTCTTGCTGTGATCTTTTTGCTTCCGCTGATGGAAAGAAAGCCTACTGGGAAAATAAAGCCTGTGTTGGTTTGCTTAGTAGGCATTTAATTAACTTGCTACACATACAATCTGATGATGAACTTTTAACAACAGTAGTAGAAATAATTTATTTTTAGAAACTTCATTCTTTATAATAATTTAATAAAAATTCTATTTAGTAGTAGTCTTGATGCCTGACATTGTGTAGTGGAGAAAATTCTAGCATACATTAATTATGTGTACCAAATAATGCACTTCTCATACTTGTTTTGTTTCATCCTCAGTGCTGTTTTTTGCTTATTTTAAAGTATGGAAACATGCTACACACCTGGTTGTGCTTGCTGCAATGTTAAGGCTGTGTTAGAATGTGAAAAATAATTTATGGTATTATGGTTTAGCATATACATTGTAGCTATCAGAACAGAAAAGTTTCTCCATGTAATTGGACCCTGCAGACTAGAAAGTTAATTGCTAAATCAGTTTAATCCAGAAAAACGTTGCCCCTTTCACCTCTCTGGAGCTGGCCTGATTAGTAAAAATGAGCACAGCAAAATTAAATAATTCTTATTGACAACAGCAGCTATGAAACCTTGAAAATTGGCGTATAATCCTAATTTAATCTGTTTACTCTCAGTATACTAATAATGAGTTTCCTTTTGGCAATGAGTTAAGTTGAAAATCTCAGCAGAATATTGAGTGTGAAGATAAAATTCTTAAAAATAGAAATAATACTGTCAGGTGAACCTTTACCCCTCTCCCTTTTAAGTGGTACTGCTAAGTATTTGTGGTGCCATTGCTTGTTAAGATTCACAATTTAAGAAGAGCATGTGTACAGTTTTCCTTTTCACTTAAAACTTATCTCCTGCCTTTTGCAGCTGGTACCCTTCAGTAAGCTGATACTTATCATTCCTTGTTTCAGACTAAATAAGACAGTACCAGCAGAAGTATTTAAATAAACATAGTAAGTGGGAAAGAAGTTTTCTGTTCAATTCTTTTTTTCTGTATAGAATCTGGCAGCTGTTTTCACTTATTTGAATGATTTAAATTTGTAATTATGTGCATTTGAAGTATGAGTCTATAAGAAAATTTTTATTCTAGTATATCGTCTTAATAGTTGAAGAATGTGCCCTTAATAACAATTTTCCCCCAAAAAATAGTGTTTAGAAAGAGCCATGAAGTTTGCATTTGAAGAATTCCATCTCTGGTATCAATTTGCATTGTCCTTGATGGCAGCAGGAAAAGTAAGTCTTAATTTTTTTGATGTAATTCTTCTGTTGATAGCTTTTGATAACAACATTTGACACTTACATAATTTTCATCTATAGTGTTTTTTAAAATAGTTGTAAACCTTAAATCAGCCAAGTACACTGTACTCCTGAATTTATGCCTAGTGCCGGATCAAGAACGTTATTTCAATAGTTTCTAACTTAAGGAAGACTGAAAGGTGATGATAACTGTCTTGTCAACAAACTTAAGCTAAGCTAATTGAATGTAAGTAGTAAATTAGACCAGATCATATTATCCAGAAACAATTTGTTGAAGTGCTGTTTTGATGAATGACTTTTTTGCTTAGGTACAAATTAACGCTGATTCATGATGCTCTTGCATTTTTTTTTTTCTTTGGGAATTACTGACTGTGTCTTTTTGTAATATTACTGTCTTTGAGCCTGTGTATTCTGTGCAATTAAAGTGAGGTGTATTTCTTTTTAATTTTATATAACCTAGGAACTTGTGTTATCAGATGGAATCTTGTATTTTCAGTTCTTTTTGCTTTTCCCTGTCATGGAAAATAAATCACACTCATTATGTAATGTAAATAATACTAATTTTCTAAAAGATCATTCTCAGTGGGGATAATCTGCTTATCTTCAGGACAGGGGAAAGATGATTTGTATTTTCTTTAGAAAATATTTTTAGAAGCGCATTGGTTCTGAAGAAGCTTGATTCTTCTTACCATTCTCTGTTTACTTGGAGTTAACTTTTGAACTGTGTTTGGATGGAGGCAAATGAATTTAAGAGGAGCAGTGCCAATCTGTTATACAGTCTTATATCAGAACTATTCCTAAGTGCTGTTGTAACTCCCAAAGAGCACTAAAACGCTGATTGTTGTGAAGACTCTGTCCTGTTCCTGCTCTTTCATTTGCCTGGTGCAAACATTGTGAGCTTACAGGCCTACCCAAGTTTTGCATGCATCTTAAAGCTATTTTCTGAATCATGTAACATTGGAATTACATTCTGGGCAAATGTTTCACTGGGGACACTTAATGATAGTTTGTAGGGGTTAAATAACAACAGCAGTGCCCAAAGTCTTGTGTTTCACTTGCATAAGGAGTTGTGACAAATTGTCAAAAAAATCTTGATTAATGTCTCCTTCACATGGGAAAAATAAAGTAAATTATGGAAATAGGAGTCTTCTGTCTGTGAAACATACTTATGCTTTTAGTAATTTCAGTGGAAAATGTTTTTAACAGTCTGCTCGAGCTGTTAAAGTCTTGAAGGAATGTATACGTTTGAAACCAGATGATGCAACTATTCCACTCCTTGCTGCAAAGCTTTGTATGGGATCTCTCCACTGGGTAAGCTTTCCCAGTCTTTGTCTTTTCTGCAAGAACTGTGCCAAATGCAACAAACTCTTGGTTTAGGAATGTAGCAAATACTTTTGCACAGTGACTACATGCACTTGGTCATCTCTGAAAATACAGCACAGATACCTGTGTGCATATGTGCATCCCTGTTTGCATGGCTAATATAAAATATTTGACAGCAGTTGTTCATGTTTGTCAAAATAGCATGACACAGCTAAAAATGTATTAGAAATTGAAACAATGGTATACAGAGATTAAAAAAGCAACTTAGACTTACGTTTCCTCTGTGCAATAACTTTCTTTTTGGAAGATAATGAGACAAATTTCTTATATTCAAGAGACTCTTATGGTGATGCCATGTTTGCAGGCAGCTGGGGTTTATAAATTCCTAGACAGGACAGTGTCTTTTTAAAAAATGTTACTTGAGTTGTATTTTAGATAACCTTGAAATTGGTGCAGCTGTATGAAAAGTATTAAGGCGATCGAAGAAGATCACGTTTTTCAAGATATATGTGTAATTTTTAGAAGAATGAGTGTATTTCACAAAGGAGGAAAAGGTCACAATCAGAAATTGAGACTATAGTGCAGTAGTGGAAACATGACTTGCTGAGTCTGACAAAAATACAGTCTTAATAATTAATGTAGATCCTAGTTCTGTAAATTGTTCCCTATGGATTGACTCCATATGGAATAGTTTACACAGCATTGAAATGGATTCAAATGTTGTTTTTTTTCTTTCTGGATTGTTAAGTAGTGTGCTAGCATGGGTGTGCAGTTAAACCCTGGTCTTTTACGTGTTTGTTTATGAGTTTGTGTACATTCAGCAGTACTGTATGCGATGCAAGGCTCTGCATGGCTATGCATTTTTTTGCAGGGTTGGAGCCATAGTTCTTGTAATTGATTTTTCTAAAGAAATGGTTCATGGGGCAAGAACTCTACTGATGAAATGCAAAAATAGTAGATGGCATATAGGGACCAGAAATGTCTTTTTTACTAAAAAAAACCAAACCACAAACAAACCACAGTAAGTTTAGAATGATCTCTGTTATGTGCCAGAGTTTCTCCAACTGTAGGAATGGGTGCTTCAGCTTAAGATCTTGTGTTCTTTACTCAGTATAGCAGGAAAACAAAGTCTAATGAAAAACGAAATAGTCCTTAAAGGCAATCATGGATGAGATTTCAACAGACTTAGTGTGCAGAATACACATGTTGTGTGTTCTTATTATAATGTAAGCTTTAGCTAGTTTTAGTCTTACATGGATGTTTTATAATATTTCCAGTTGGAAGAAGCTGAAAGATTTGCCAAAACAGTTGTTGATCTTGGGGACAAAACATCAGAGTTCAAAGCAAAAGGCTACTTGGCACTGGGATTGACTTACAGTCTGCAGGCTACTGATGGTAAGATAAGAATAAACATTCACGTTTGGGATTTCCCATGTTGCATAAAAAAGGATACCTAGCAGAATGCTAGGCTGAAAATGAGAGCTTCTGCATGCAACCTTTTTTTTCAGTCAGTGTATTATAACTTCTTCAGTGGGCATGTGGAATGAAATCTCTTGATCTTGCTTATCGCTGATTAAATATATCCTTTTCAGCATCTTTGCGAGGGATGCAAGAGGTCTTGCAGAGAAAGGCTCTTCTTTCATTTCAGAGGTGAGTGGGCATTAATCTTTTCATTCTGCTGTATGTAGTGAAAAGCTTTATTATGTGTCAAAAAGAGGGACTTGTAAAAGATTGTGTAATGAGGATTTCACCTGGGGGAGTCTCCCTTCATGAGTACAGAATGTATTTCTGTAGCAATTACTTCATCATTTTCTGTCAGAAATATCTAAATTGATTTCTAAGTATTTCCTTTTTTTTCATTTTAAGGACATTTGTGTGGCTCTCGAATAAAATATTTGCGCAAAGCAGTATTCTGTTCTGATTTGGAAAGGAAGACGGTATGATGCAACATTTGAAGTCATGGCTCAGTATGATAGTGTTTCTAGAAGAGTTGGTCGCTGCTCAGATTATATAGCAGGCTTTTGCATTTATCTCTGTAGAGGCAGAGCGATAATTGAGGCCCTGCTGCTGTGAAGGAGGGGTAAAATTCAGGTAGTAAGCGAGGGGAAAAAAGAAAAAACTGTCTGGAGATTTAACTGCATAGGCAGTGACAATGAAAATGCCCCATCTTCCAACACAGAAGTTGCACTCTTGGGTATGACAGTAGTTCATTCTCAAAGCTTTGACTCTGCAGACAAAATGACAATAAACAGATGAATGAGAACATCTCTACCTTAACTACAGAAGATACAAATCTTGATGGCAAAGCTGACAAAAGTGCTGCAGCATTTAAATATATCTCTTTTTATGTTTATATGCCCTTGAAAACCCTGCTTTGCTGAGATAGGCATAACATTTTGGGGAAACTGATTTGTGCATTTATGTGAATGCGAAGTCTGGGATTTTTGTTGGTGATTTTATATCTGAGGGGATAGGGTTGAAAAAGTGTTTTGCCGGTAACTTTAGAGTGAGGCTGGTATGTATTGTTCCTTCCTTTTTCTTCTTAACTATGCCTCTATATTTAGATATGTTTTAACATATCTTTGCTCTTCCTGTTCCTTAATGGTTTTAATAGTTTTTATTAATTCAGCATTTTTTCTGCATGTTGAAACTTGACTTTCTGCCTCCTGGTTTATACCTCAGTTCCTCACCCATACCTCTTACCACTGACTTAATCATTGCTGTTTCAAAAATACTGTGCTAACCATTTCTCGCTATTTCTACCCATTCACTACTTTTTTCTGCTGATTCTTTGAAACGGCAAGGGATGAGCTGAACCATAGCCTGAAGCTAGTTCATTGCAGCTTAGTGCCTGCTGTCTGTACCCTCCAGTTTAGTATAGTGGTTCCCAAAATCTGCTGTCAATATGGCTGGAAAATTTCTGAGGGTTGAGGTTGTGCAGCTTCTTGATCACCTGTTAATATGAGGATGCTTTTACAGATAGCATACTGCTTAATGTGGTAATATTTTATTAGGTTGTTCTAGAAAAAGAGTAAATGATTTGAGTTAAAAGAGAATAAGCAATACACGGTAGTTTAGGAGGACTATTTTTAAACAATATTCAGCTGCTTATCACTGCAAAATTACTCTTTCACACTCTCTATTCAAATATTATTGCTTGGTTACGTTATGTCAGCTTTCACTCAGGATCCTTTCTGTTTCATTCTCTACAGCTGAACAGTAAGTCTCTTGATACCACCTTAACTCTTCAGTTTCAAAGACTTCCTAGCAGCGAGATCTGAAAATGTATCTAGCATGACTTCAGTGAAGCATTACAGATGTCCTTTAGATATGTAGGTGGACTGGAATTTCATTTTGTAGTGATATGAAGCTTTGAAATATTTGTGCTAACTAGCAGAATATAAATTTACACAGAAAGTCTTGGGATTACCTGCATCTGATTTCTATGCATCTTTCTGATGCTTTGGGGTTTTCTTTGCTCTTTTCTTTTTTCCAGTTGACACAAACTTCTAGAAACAGTGTTTTGGTTTTTTTAAGTGCGTGTTCCAGGAGTGATGTTGAGTTATATGTTTATCCTTTCTGCTGGCCTTTCTCAGAATTCACTTGTACATAGGCTTTTAATTAAGGTATCTTTTGGAGGTTTTGGTAAGGCGCAGGGTATATGTTTTGAAAACTCTAGTGAATTGCTAATATTGATGTTAATGATATTGCTCATATGAGTAGCTTGGACTCCACGCAGAATCTTGAATAGAATTATTTGGGCCTCAAAAAGAACAGAGCTTCTGCATCTCACCTTCTAAGAGAAGGGCGAAAAGTACGTTTTGAAAGGTGATTGTTCTGCATATCAACATGTTTCCCTACTTGTGATAGATCAGCTGTACTGGAAATACACTTCAATGTGGTTGATAATGTTGCTGGTTCCTTGTGTGGATAACATAGGTGTAGGATGTTACCGAAAATTTGATACCACAGAGCGTATGTTTTGCTCAGCATACCAGAGTCATGTCTGCTTTCTCTTCCCACATCTTAGAAATTAATGCTTTTTGGGAGGTGGAAGTTGAAATTCTCCATCTCCTAAGCAGTTTATAAAACAAGCAGCTGTACTGGGCTCTGCCAAGTTATTTTGTTTTGACTTTTTGTGTGGGTTTTTTAATCGCTTACCTGGAGAACCAATTCCTGAAGAAACACAGGTACTGAAGAAATACAGTTATGTTTTGGACCCTTGCCTATGCCAGATTTCAAGGCTACCAGTTTGTGATAGTGGCCATTTGAGAAGGTGCTTATTGCCATCTTCGCACAGTGCTGAGGGGGGTGTTTGTTTCACTAACTTTTTTTTTATTTTGGAAGACTTCCAGTGCTTTTCCTGTGGTTGAACTCACCAAATGGTTGATCGATAGTAACAGCTTTATTCTTCCCCTAGCTGAGTGAACAAGTACTGTCTAAGTTAAAATCTCTTGTTCTCACTTAGTCTTGCTTAATTTGTGAATTTAAATTTTAAAATGTGCTGGTCCTGCACCCTGTTAGGCTCTATATTTGACTCTAATCTCCAATTTAGAGGTAAATTCAATAAAATATGAAACTGTCCCCTAATAACTTAAACTGCTTTGATACGTGTTGGGTGTAGTTGCTAAACTCATGAAGCTGTTTCTTTGGACTTGGGAAGACAGAAATGCACAAGTCGGAAGCAGAAGGTTCCCTTGGTGGTTTTAATGGCTTAAAGTTCAATTTTGTTCCCCCCTCCCAATGGAGATGACTCATTAGATGTTCTGAATATGTTTATTACACCTCCTATTTCTTAATAAGCCTCCATTAAAAGAATGCAACAAATATAAATGAAAAAAAAAAATAGTTCCAGGCTTGCTGCCCAGTATTTTTTACTACACATCATTTTGGGGTACAGCCATAAATTTTTTTTGTCTTTATGCTCAAGTGTCTCCCTCCCCCACTCCACCCCAGCCTCTTATTTTGTAGCAGAAAGATTGTAGTACAGGGGAAGATAGTAGAGTGTATTACAAGAACATCTTCTATAGCGTAAGTTGCAAAATGAATATGACTAAGTGTGTGCATTTGACCAAAACATTAAAAGCAAACAAATAAAATTTAAAAAAAGGTGGGGAAAAGTTATTAATTTGTTTTAGTAATTGGGGTTACTTGCAACAGCAGTAGTTACAGATATATTGAGAGTGAATTATCACAAAACACTGCTGCATTTGGGCAGCTCAACATTTTTGTGGACAGAAGCTATATTTATAAAAAGATCATCAGCATAAACTTCTTCATCTGAATTTCAAACATAGGCTCATGATGAGTTAGATCTTATGCTGCCTTTTACTATAAAGCAGCTGTCCAGCTGAGATTTCTTTTACATTGCTACATAGCAAAGTGCTTTGTTAACTAAATCTCAAAGCCAAGAAGTAACTGACTTCCTAGAAGGTTTAGTATGCTGGATTGAAAATGTTCTTAAACTTTGGGAGTCTGAAGAGCGAACAAAACTCTGATCTACTTTGCTGCTGCTCTTCCTCTTTGAGTTCTGTGTTTCGGAACCATCTGGTCAGGGTCAGTGCGGTTGCTTGGGTACTTCTCATGTGGATGACATAATTCTCTTTGAAGGCATATTGTTTTGGGGGATTTTTTGTTTGGTTTTTTTTCCTGTTTATGTAAGAAAACTCTGGTTACTGAATTTTTATTATAACTGTTCTTGGATAATTACATTTAATGTTTGTTTAGGAGTTTATTTTAATTGAAGAATCATTTTGTATTGCTCATTTTTAAGACTTATACTGAAATTATATAGTTATTTTATGTTAAAAATGATTCTTTAATGTTCCAAAGTGAAATCAAGGATGATTGAGAAGTATGAGAAAAGTCACTGGAATGAGCACCACTTATATCAAAATATGAGCAGACGTGTAGTGAAGAGATCTGAATACGGATATGTGAGTATATTTGCGTTTGTGTGTATGTCTAACCTGTATTTGTTTCTTTGTTTTTAAGGGCTCACAGTTTGTCTCCAACGGATCATCTGGCATCATTTTACCTGGCACTGCAGCTTGCCATATCCAGACAGGTTAGCTGTGTTTTATAAGAGCAGCCTCACACTGTCATATGAACATTAGAATTTCTGTTTGTTGATGGATACAGATGAAGATTTGTTCAATAAAAACCTGGTTTTCCTTGTACATATATGCATATATAGGCGGAAACCCCCCTGAAATACTCTCTCTGAACACTTTCAGTCTTGTACACTTCTCCAGAGTTCTGCCACAGTATTTCTAGAAATAAGAAAGAAGTCATCATTTTATTGAAATAAAGAAATAATACATAAGTAATTCATTTTATTTGTTTCAGCATTTATGTTGCTGGATGGAGAGGGAAAAAAAAGCCAGTTTTTACCTTTTTTTTGCCTGTTATGTGTAATCTCTGCTCAGACTGTCTGGCTGGAGAGTGGGACTCTTGAATCTAATCTTTAATGATTGTAACAGTGCTTAAATCTTGAGTATCTGCTGAGATCTGTGCCCTTTCTGAATACTTGTAGGAGGTTTGCTTGTTGTGAACAAAATTACAAAAATGTGTTTAAGAAAACTGGAAAATATCTTAAAGCTATAAAAGAGATCAGAGCTCAGTCCAACTTGTACAGCTGTTATGTTTAAGGAATTTAGGATTCTACCATATATCACATTAATTCGGATAACGTGAAGTTGCTTTGTCACCGTAAGCTTTATCCTGTGTTGTGTTAATTTTAGGAAGTAGTTTTGAGCACACTGGTTTACATACTCGAGGTGACTGCTTTTCATTCCTAATGAGTAGCAGAGACATTGGACTATGTCACCTCAGAGTGGACTGGATTGTCACTTTAATAGCTCAAAGTATTTTTCAGTAGCAGGCTATGACTCTGTACTTCTGAAGTCCAAACTTCTCATGTTGCTTAATTAGATTTCCTATTTTTAACACCTAGTGTACTTATTTTGAGCAAAAGCACACGTGGCTGAGGAGATCATGAAATTCCATGTGAAGAAAAGTTACTGTCGCGATCACTACATTTTAGTTAATGTATTACAATTAAAATATTTTCAAAATGATATAGAAATACAACCAATACTTGAAAAAGAATAGTAAGTTAATATTTTAAAGGGCTGAAGGGAACTGTTCTAATAAAACTTGTACCTTATTTTTCAGGGCTAATATATTATTCAGTTTTTACTGTTCATTGTAGAGCATCAGGTCCACTTTGAACTTCTCAGTAGTGTCTTACAGGAGTCTATAGAATTCTGTATGGTATCCACGTGAATATTGTGAACGTTTTATGGACATGCAATCAAGTAATAGGCAATACTTCTAATAGTGGTGCTTTCTTTTTCTACCTTTTTTTTGTTTTTTTAATCAGATACCAGAAGCTTTGGGTTATGTTCGTCAGGCTCTGCAGCTACAAGGAGATGATGCCAACTCTCTTCATCTCCTTGCACTCTTGCTATCAGCCCAGAAACACTATCATGATGCTTTGAATATCATTGATATGGCCTTGAGTGAATATCCAGAAAATTTTATGTGAGTGAATGTCATGTTTCCTTTCTACACTTTCGCTCATGTTTTTTTTTCTTAGATTCTCATCTAATTCACTTCAAGAGGGGATGGATTTGAAGATTGGTCTTTTTTTTTTTTTTTCCCAAGAGCATTTACCCCCTCTCCACTTAATACAAGTCTGCTCTTTATTAAAGGCTTGTTAAATAGTGATTAAGGATTTGGTTTTGGAAGGGAGGCTAGAGCTGGATAGTTGATCTTATTTTGTCTTTTTCTGCAGACTCCTTGTTTAGATAATTTCTACCTGTTGCATGCTTTAGAGTATTTTTTCTGTTGTCTGTTTTAACGCAACATTATTAGAAGGATAAACAGGACTTAACTATTAGCTAGGATAGATTTATCCCATCCTACAAATAACTTTATGCATATTATGTATGGAATCTATTCTGCAAAATACATCATAACAGAGAATCTCCTCTTTTGCCTGTGTAATAACCAGTGATCTGAAGTTGGCTGATTAACAACTAAACAAACAAACAGAGAACAACAACATTTGGTAGATGTTCTCTTGTTTAAGAAATAAATAATTCTTTGTGTTTGTTCTTCATGTTAAGTATATCTTAAAATATATTTGGATTTTGTACTTTATTTATTTTCTTCTGAAAATCTAATGAAACGCTTCATAGCAAAATACCTCAGGGACAGCTTCCATTAACTTCCAGTGTTCCCTTCCAGTGCTTTACCAACAGTCACTAAGGTTGTAATCCATAGTATTACAAATATCCTAAATGCTTACTTGGACAATTTTTTGAAGTATCTCAACCCTAAGTTTTAAATGACAGGCCTGTATCATAAGTTGTTACTATATCAACATACCAGAAAAATATTATTTCTGTAAGAATAATTAATTTGAAAATAAGGATTATAGTGTTTTTCCTTCCTGTTTCTTGATGTTTCATGCCTCCTTTTGGCTATATATATGAGGTACTGTTGCCTTTTCCTCATAAATCTGACCAGGACCTCTGCTGATACCACCTTTCCTCAGAATTTCTGTGGCTCACAGCCAGTTCTGTGCAACTGCTTTTGTGGCCTTTTGCTGTTTCTCACTTCCTAGTTTATCCACACACATATAACTTGTCTCTGTTCTTATCAGGGGTTTCCACACATGCTTCATGATTTAAGAACTATCTAGCAGTTCCTCTCCCAAACCTGTCTGAGCTTTCCTCAGGTCTGAGGGACCTGTCAGCAAGTCGTGGTTTGAGAGGCAATGGAAGTATCAGCCGCCTAATTTTATACCTTATTATGGTTAAAAAAAATATGTTCAAAGCACCATGATCTGTCATCTTGTGTCTCTTCTTGGTTCATCTTCTGCCGCTTAGTGGCAGTGTAAATGACAGAGAAGAAGCTACTATATCTCTCAGAATAATAATAGTCTAGAAGAAGTATTTCTGAAACTGCGGTTCTCCCTGTTGTAGTAAGAGAACAAAGGATCATGCAGTAATATGTTTAAAATTGCACTTGTGAGCATTCAGAAGGTATTTATGGGTTTTTCAAATACTGTTCATGGCCTTTCCATACTTGTTTATAATTGCATCTTGGGGTTAGACATATTTCCTGAGTTGTTTTAAGAAGTTTTCCATTAATGTTTGTATGTATATTAATCATATGCGTCGTAATGGGGGTTCTAAATTGTTAGTCCTCTTGTATGATACAAACACCATGGTGATACAGCATACTGTGTTACAATGTGCTGGTACAGATCAGGGAATTTGATAGGAATATCTTTGCAGTAGAAGTCACCGTGAGATACGGCAACAATTACTGAAGAATCCAAGGTGAAACACAGCCATGTGTGTGTCTAGACAGTCTTGTAGTCTCCTGTTTTTAGTGCTGTCAGGTTTCTTCTGGTTCCCAGAGAAATCAAGGATATGACTGAGATTCTTTGTGTGCTCTATGCAGTTGATACCAACAGCCAGACAGACACATCTGGTCAATAACATAAATTTGGATTGATTCCTTCATGTAACTGGGTTGTTTTTGCAAGGATTTATCAGCAAAACCTCAAGTTTACAGTCTGTTCTTGCGCACTATATCTAGTGCTCTGCAAATGGTTGACAATGTGTGTATGCGTATATATAAAATATAAAACACAGATGCTGAGTGTATTGTTGATTCTGTTTTCTTATTCTGCTACTTCTGTAAGCAGTACAATCTAACAGTACTTCCTAACAGACTGGGAAGAGATTCTGTTGTGTTCCCCTAAGGTTTGCTAATTTTTAGGTATACTGAAATATTTGGTTATTCATTTGTGGTATTTTATTTGCTTTTGTAAACACTTCAAATATCATCATGTTTTATGTTTTATCTTTCGGTTATGTCTGCAATGCAAATAAGCTAAATAGTACAAGACTTTTCTTGGTAATCTCTGTATTTCTGTTAGAATGAATCAATTACGTCAGCCCTCTGCAAAATAATACTTTGGTAGCTTTGCAGCATAATAAATCTCTGTACTTGGAAAATATTGAAGTAAATCATACGGCTTGTGATTTATGCTATTTCTTATTTCTTTTATTGTTATTCTTATCTGCGTATGTCTGTATGCTGTAGTTGCATTGCTGGCCTAAACGTTGTCCTGCCCTGTTCACAGCTGTATGTTCTTTTTGTTTTGCTTTTCTTTGAAAAGAATCTAAATTTTTGGAAGTCTATAATACTGCATCTTTGTAAAATGCCAGAGGTTGCAAGGAAGTCACAGAATACACTGTGAGTCGTGCTGAGAAGTGGCTACTTTCCAGCACTCTTCTGTTGTAGTCAATTAGTAAATATGTTGCCTGTCAGGTTTTAACCTTTGAAAATGTGCTGCATTCCTGGGATTCATGTTCAATATTTGAAGGGGAATAGCAAGCATACCTTCGTATCTTAAATCAGCATTAACCTTCCTGCAATATAAAGCTAGAAAGTTGCTGGACAAGCCTCGCCATTCAGCTGATGACTTTGCCCCATGCACTTCTAGGTCAATAAGTAGAAAGAAATTCCTCAGAGCCAAAGACTTCTGTCCCATCATTATCTAAAGGAGTGAAAGGAATGAGCAAACATCACATTGTGCTGTTAGCAGTAAGGTATAGTGTTTTCTTTTAATAGAGACTTGATTGTTCTTCCTTTGTTCATTATATTGGCATTATAAATATGCAGCCTGCCCTGAGACCTTAAGGTGTATAGGAAAAACTATTGGTGAAAATCTAAGAAACCTCTAAAAGTGAGATAGGTATGTAGTAATGTTTTCCAGAAATATTCAAAATGCAAGATATTTGCTGAATATCTGTAGCACTGTCATTTCAGACTTTTTGTAACTTTAAAATGCTAGGTTGTAACCACTCCACTTCTGAACACGTTACCTATGTTTTTCAGAGCAATACAATCAACCTATTTTAAATTTAGTTTACCTCCGAAGCCTCCTGAAATCTGAGAGTGCTTTGATCCAGGGACAAAAAGGTGTCTAGACAAAAGATTACTGAACAGATTAAGATTACAGAAAAGATTATTAATACCCAGCTCTGGTGAGATGGGTGCGAGTAAGGTGCCAGCACCAAAAAAATCTGAATAGTTAATCTCAGTCAGGTGCTACTGCATTTTATTCATCTAAAGTTACACTGTTTTTTCCCCACCGTTCATTAGACAACTTGTCCCTGTAGTAGAAATGCAAAGTTCAGTTCTTCTCCAGCTTGACAGTATTAGAACCCACAGATGATGCAGCTCAGAATCCGAACTATCAAACTATGTGGGGGACTGGGTGAGATGATCATCTCTCCTTTTGAAACAGAAGCAGGGTCATCCTGCCCTGAATGCAGAGAGTAGGCAGGAAGGAGCAACAATAAATCCTAAATTACTAGAGTACTTAACTGTGAGGGAGGCCTGCGGTCTTAGCTGCCTGCGTTTTCCTTGAATTTTTTTTATTTTAATACAATGATTGCCTACTCTGAATGTATAAGCAGTTCCAGGGGTGTGCATTACAGTCTGCAAGCGTATTCAGGGTGATGCAAGGTAATGGTGGTTGTGTTGCATTGGTTCCTATTTGGCTTGTATATCTTGTGCAGTGTATATAGTGAAGTTACTTGTGTGATTGCCTGGGGAGCCGTATTTACAAGCTCCTTTCCGTGACTGTTTCCTGTCTTTTTGTCTGCTTGTTATAAGAAATCTGTATCTTAGTGATCATTTGAATGATACGAAATCTTGAAATAACGATTCTGTTTCTACTTAATGGTTAGTCAAAAATAGATTCTCCATCAAGGGAGACAGAGTTAGTTTTCTTAATGAAATACTTGTGATACTGTTTTCTTCATCTTAGCTGTTTGGGGTTCCCTCACTATTTCAAGTGTTGGGGCACTTAAAAATTAGTATAGCGCCTGAAATTAGTGTAATTAGGAAAAATAAATAATAAATATTAATTGCTAATTTCATGCTGAAAATTGAACAGCAATGGATAGCAGCTGACAAGCTTTTAAAGTAGCAGAAGTAGGAAACAGCAGATGGGTTATCTGAGGAGTGCAAGCATGTTATTTTAATCTTAAGTACACTTAAAAAGGAAAGACATATGGTAACAGGTTTGAAGACAACTGAAGACTAAGTTCACAGTTTAAACATTTACATTTGTTGAAGTGTGATGGAAATTTTTTTTTATTCCAAGAATATTTCACAGAAGCATCAGGCCAATGTGTCACTCCTCTGAAAACTATTAAATCCTTTGCTTCCTGACCCTCAAGGACTCTTTTGAGCTACAGTAGATTTCTCAGAATCGCAGAAACTATTAATTAACATCACTTGCAGTTCATTGTTTAACAAATTTGTTTCCTTCTGGGGATTGCCCAGGTGGGCATAACAGAAGAGCTGGTTGGTACATGCAGTGTATGATGATGCATACAGTGATGTTTTGTGGGACAGGGATGTATTTATCAATTAAAGGGAACAGACTATGCTATTCCATTTTCCCAAGGTTGGTTGTAGTTGCACTACAGTATGTGGTGCTGTTTAAACTTGCCCTTTTTTTTTGTCTGGACAAGTAGAGCACTGGGAATTATGTGAGGACAGGAATGATTTTTCTCTAAGTCATTAAAGACAGTATCAGTTGCTTGTGTTTTTTCTTTTCATATCGGGGTTGTCGCCTCCCCCCCAACCCCCGGTGGCTGATATGTGTTTTACAGAATGGTCTTTAAAAAAGATATTATTGACAAGTAATATTAATTTATATAATAAATTGGTCATTGGGCTTGGGATATTATCCCTGAATTATATTTGCTAGGCACGGGCAGTCTGTAGATACTTCTAAACTTGATTGAAAGAGTCCCAGTTTGGGTCATGAGCTGGCTGCTGCAGGCTGTTCAAGGCAGCAAGACAAAAAGTTTTCAAGTATAGCTAATTTGTTCTGGCTTTAGTCAGAAACTATCTTCATTATAGTTTACAGATTTGCATTTTCTTAAGGACATTGAATTCATAAAATGGAATACAGTATACATAAACTCCAGCAAAAGTCACAGTACTGACTGCTGCTTTTGCTTGCAAAGAGGCGATGCTACTGCTTCGTGAACATATATATGGGGAATAATATTTCAAAGGGTGCAGCGAAGGCCATCCAGTGCACACCAAGGATACCTTTTCATGGTTTCCACAAAATTGTGTTATCTGGAGGCTTGAGGGCTGTTTTTGTTGCATCTTTTGCTTGTTTGAGAGTCAGGCTTCAAACAGCAATCTGAATGACCTATTTTTACTTCATCTTTGTTTCTATAAGTATATGGGCTGCCCACTACTGGGGATCCTTGCAAGCAAAGTTGGAGGAGATCACCCTTATGATTAATATTAGCACTATAGAAATCTGTCACTTTTCCAGAATCACTTGGAACCGTTTTCCCATCTGTTGGGTATGTTTGGTGATTGTTTGAGAAACAATTTAGGAGACTTTATTTTTTTAATTAAGCTAAATAATTTTGAGGAGTTTTTACAAGAAGTAGATTTGGTTGCTTGACCTCCTGTTGTCAGTATTGGACATCCAGTGATTCAGTCGGCTGGATTTCCTGAAGGAACTGGATTGATAGAAGCAGCTGAAAAAATATCTAAGTAGACATTACTGGTAGTAGTGTTCCCTAACCTCTTTTCATTAATTGTCTTGTTAGCTTGCAAATCCAGCTTGGAAAATTGGGATAGACTCATTCCTGACTGTTGACACTTTTAACAAAAATGAGAAGGAGATATGATTAACTGGAAAAGAGGAAACTGGCTTCAGGGTAAGGCGAGAGAAGTTGATTAGGTAGCAATGTCACAGAAATTCAAAAGAAATCACCAGGACATAAGATTAATTTCTTCAGTCATGCAAAAAGTTATTTCAAGGTACTTACAAATGATGATTTTTCATGTTTTGTAATAAATGATTTATATCTTTCCTGATAATAAAACTTTCCTTGCATACTCAAAATAAGTAGGCTGACTGTGCAAGGGTTCACTTTGCAATTGCAGCGGACACCTCTATGAATTTCTTTCTCTACTTTGGTTACTGTGGTGGTAGAGGTGATGCATCTAAAAGCACTGAATGTGTAAGTAAATCCTTTATAAAACTATATGTATTTCATATTCTGTCTGGTTTCATGTTGTTATTCTCCCTGTAGGTTAAATTTTTGCAGTTGTGTCATTTTGTGTTTTGATGATCATGCAGGTGCTTTGGCGTTGACTAATGTGAAGTGATGAGCTTTCTACAGCAATCATTAAAGGGATAGCTGTCAAAACTGGATGCTCAAATTAATAGAGTTTGAAGCCAGGAGAACCAGTTTTTTAAAACCCTGACCTTCTGTATGTCAGAAGTTGATAAATTTGCTTTAGTTTTTCTGTTAATGCAGGTTTAGTGAAAGCATGCTTTCCAGAGGATCTTCATAAGAACACATCAAAAACTGGAGAAACCACTGCAGCATGTGGTAGCTTGTTTCCATGTTTGAGTTACACTCTTCATTAAGACTGTATTTTTGTTCTTAATTTGGATTGATCCCTCATTTGTTTCCATCCATTGGTTTTTATATCATTCTTTACAAAGCACTCTGTGATACTGGTGACTTCATATTCTGATGATAGCTTCTGTAATCAGGTCACCTCCAAATGTCCTTTCTGATAAGAACATCATTGTGCTTGCTGACAGTAAGGCACGTTCTCTAGCCTTTCAGTTATCTGTTGCACTGTTGAACTGCAGCCAATTTTCATCACAAGTAAACAAGAACTGCACAAAGTATTTCAGTATCATATATCACTGCTTTATACATAGAATAATCTGCATCGTGTCTGTTGGAAAGGGTTGTGTTAATTATTTTGAGTGTAATTACTTCACTAGGGGCTGATATTCAATTACCTGTTTGCTGGCATTCTTTGCTTCTCAGTCAGGTATTTCTATGATGCATTTTCACATTAGAGTGGAAAGGCTGTGTTTGTTCCTATAGCTATATGCTGGGTTTTTAAAAAGAATTGCAGCTTGACAGCTATTCAGACATGCTGCTGAACAAATTGTTTGGAAAGTTTCCTACTGTGTTATTGTAAGCATCTTTTCATTAGAAGAGTATATTACACATAAATTTGAGTCCTGTTGGATGCAAGTGGAATTCCCAGTGAAGCGTCTGAAAGCAGTCAGCCCTACCTCCTCCTTTTAAAAGAAGCTACAGACTTGCAGACAGTAAACTGTTGTCAGCTTTTGGACTGTGAACGAAGTAAACGCTGGGAACTCTAGAATTTTCTTTTAATTTTAACTGCGTTCTTCTAAACCATTTATTCATGAGTAATTACAAGTCTATCAGAAGGGCACTTGCTGATAGTATATACTGACTAAGAGCAACTGAATTTGGTAAGGTTTGGCTTCCTCCTTGATTTCTTTCGTTTCCTATAACAGTTATTGGAAAGTTTTCCTGTATATGTAATTGTTGAGTGCAAGAAGTGACTTGCTAACACTTTATTTAGGAAATGTGAATAGATTTGTATTCTTTCAAATCATCCATGTCGAGTAATATTTGTTCAACATAATTTTATGCATTCTGCTTACAGCTTTGCCACTGCAGTTGCTTTGTGGGGTCCGTCAGTTAACCTGATTTAATTTACACAAGCAATTGAAACTATGACAGTTTGTTACAGAAATGAGATGCAACTATATAAGTATGCATGTAAATGTAAGTTGTACATCAGCGTAGTTGTTTTTTCCCTTAAATTTGGATCATATGAAAAGAAGCCTACATTTTCTGTTTACAAAAAATGTTTCTTTTCAGACTTCGGTGTCTTTCTATAGTGTTACATTCTGCATCACCCTTTTTGTGATTTTTTTTTTTTTTTTAATTCCCCTCCCACCAGTACAGGATCACTGTCAGACTAGTTAGTCCAAGATTTCACAAGTCTAGTGGACGCCAGGTGCCCACCAAAGCTGCCCTATCACTCCCCTCCTCAGCTGGACAGGGGAGAGGAAATACAATGAAAACACTTGAGGATCCAGATAAGGACAGGGAGAGATCGCTCGCCAATTACTGTCACAGGCAAAACAGATTTGACTTGGGGAAATTAGTTTGTTTTATTGCCAATGAAATCAGAGTAGTGTAATGAGAAGTAAAAACTAAATCTTAAAACACCTTCCCCCCCCCACCCCTCCCTTCTTCACGAGCTCAGCTTCAATCCCGTTTCTCTCCCTCCTCCCCCCCAAGCGACGCAGGGGGACAGGAAATGGGGGTTACAGTCAGTTCATCCTGTCGTCTCTGCTGCTCATTGCTCCCCAGGGAGAAGACTCCTCACACCCCTTCCCCTGCTCCAGTGTGGGTCTGTCGCACGGGAGACAGTCTTTCAGGCACAGGCTGCTCCAGCGTGGGTCCCCCACGGGGTCACAAGCCCTGCCAGCAAACTTGCTCCGGCCTGGGCTCCTCTCCCCACAGGTCCACGGATTCTGCCAGAAACCTGCTCCAGCATGGACTCCCCACAGGGTCACAGCCTCCTGTGGACATCCACCTGCTCTGGTGTGGGTCCTCACCCGGGCTGCAGGTGGAGATCTGCTCCACCTTGGACCTCCATGGGCTGCAGGGGCACAGCCTGCCTCACTGTGATCTTCATCACAGGCTGCAGGGGAGTCTCTGCTGTGGCAGCTGGAGCACCTCCTCCCCCTCCTTCTTCACTGACCTTGGTGTCTGCAGAGTTGTTTCTCACACGTATTGTCACTCCTTCCTCCCACTGCAGGTTTTTTTTCCCTCTTCTTAAACATGTTATCCCAGAGGCGCTGCCACTGTCACTGATGGGCTCAGCCTTGGCCAGCAGCAGGTCCATCTTGGAGCTGGCTGGCATTGGCTCTGTCAGACATGGGGGAAGCTTCTGGCAGGTTCTCACAGAAGCCACCCCTTTAGCCCCCCTGCTACCAAAACCTTGCCATGCAAACTCAATACAACAAGTTGCATGTTTAGACTTGATGAGCTGCTTTTTGGTGGTGTGTGTTGTCTTTTTTTTGTTTTAAGAAAAACCATAGTGGCTAGGTTTAAAACCACTAAAAAAGGTTACTTGTCACATAGCAGAGCTTGGTCTTCACTACTTTGAGTTTTTACTTCATAAATTCTACAGAATAGAAATGTCCTTAATAACTTAAGCCGGTATTGGACAAATTGTCTCCTTCTGTATCTCCTGACATCATAAGACTGTTGCTGTGGAAGGGAATTGGTGGTTGTAGCATCTGGGTATTTTATTTCAGAAAGTGAAAGAGGCTGGCTGAGAAGAAGGAGGCGTGATTAATTTTATTCTGGAGATTCACAAGTTCTTAACTGTGCTACAAGTTACGCTGGTTGGCTGGTAGGGAAAGCTACAGATCATGATTTAATAGATTAGTTTATTGATTAGGAAATAGAGCACTAGCAAGAACCTCAGAAGTCACAACGCTCCATTATTACAGTTATGCTGTCTGTAATACTTTTCATGAACTTAGCAGCTGTATGAGCCAGCAGTGTGCCCTGGCTGCCAAGAAGGCCAATGGGATCCTGGGGTGCATCAAGAGGAGTGTGGCCAGCAGGACGAGGGAGGTTCTCCTTCCCCTCTACTCTGCGCTAGTGAGCCCCCATCTGGAGTACTGTGTCCAATTCTGGTCTCCCCAGCTCAAGAAGGATGAGGAGCTACTGGAGAGAGTCCAGCTGAGGGCTATGAGGATGTTAAGGGGACTGGAGCATCTCTTCTATGAGGAAAGGCTGAGGGAGCTGGGCTTGTTTAGCCTGAAGAAGAGAAGGCTGAGAGGGGACCTTATAAGTGCCTACAAATATCTGAAGGGTGGGTGTCAGGAGGATGGGGCCAAACTCTTTTCAGTGGTGCCCAACGACAGAACAAGGGGCAATGGGCACAAATTGAAGCATAGGAAGTTCCACCTGAACATGAAGAAGAACTTCTTCCCTCTGAGGGTGACGGAGCACTGGAACAGGTTGCCCAGGGAGGTTGTGGAGTCTCCTTCTCTGGAGATATTCAAGACCCGCCTGGACAAGATCCTGTGCAGCCTACTGTAGGTGACCCTGCTTCGGCAGGGGGGG
>Ga0065711_1026929_pt1 | contig 56924 bp, 26 predicted proteins | sample Hoacrofraction12_FD_59098 | JGI IMG/M metagenome (GOLD analysis project Ga0065711, IMG submission 59098) | Hoatzin crop microbial communities from Cojedes, Venezuela - Epithelial fraction 12 v2 (version 2) | ecosystem: Host-associated > Birds > Digestive system > Esophagus > Crop | place...
TTTTTTTTTTTGTAAAAAACCCCCCCCCCCCATTCTGGAGACTTAATTAGGTAGTTTTGCTGCTGGTGTTGCTGCCGGGTGCCCGCCTGGGCCTGCCGCTCTGCTGCTGTCCCCAGAGCCCAGGGCTGCGGGAGGATGTGCCGGCAATTAATGGGGCAGAAGCGCGGGTTGTGCGCCTGGGCTGGCGCCGGCATCCGTCCCCTGTCCCCGCTCCCTGCCAGCTGGGAGCTTCCTTTGGAGAGGAGCTGCGGAGAAGGAGTTTGAAAGGGGAGCAGCATTTTGACGGCTTTGTCACTCTCGATGGGAGTCTTGCATAGACCCGGGGAGATAAAGTGCAGCGTTCCTCCCCACCTTCAGTGCCTGGCATGTATGGCAACGGGCATTCGTTAAATGCATCCTCTTAAGTAGAGGAGAAAATGGAAAATTTCCATTTCTTTGATGTTGCTACATGCTTTGGCTTTTCTCTCCTTTTCAGCTAGGGAAGTAGGCTTTGTGGATGTGTGTTAGGTGCGTGCGTGCGTGTGTGTGTGTGTGTGTCTGTGTCTGTGTGTCTGTGTGTGTCTGTGTCTGTGTGTCTGTGTGTGTCTGTGTCTGTGTGTCTGTGTGTCTGTGTGTGTGTCTGTGTGTCTGTGTGTGTGTTTGTGTGTGTGTGTCTGTGTGTGTCTGTGTGTCTGTGTGTCTGTGTGTGTGTGTGTGTGTGTTTGTGTGTTTGTGTGTGTGTGTGTTTGTGTGTGTGTGTGTGCGTGCGTGCGTGTGTGTGTGTGTAAAAGACATAATGCTACAAAAATTCATTTCTTTTGATGTCCTCAATGGCTACATGCTGCACATGGGCTGCTAGACAAGTCTTTGGCGAGGCCTTTGGGGACTAATCTGGAGCTGTGAAGTTTGTAGAAAGACTGATTGGACTTTGGGGCTGGTTCTTAACCTCTTTTCCTCCATTTCTAGTATAGACATGATCACAGCCATCTCTCTATAAGGGCACTGCTGACCTTTTTGAATGAAAGGAACTGTACATCGTTCATGGAAATGTACTGCTTTTACACTTGATCATCCCTGCCCATCTAAAAATAGGTACAACCTTCTCACATTATGTATTTCACAATCCTGTCACACTCCTCTTCTGCCCTGTACTGTCTCCTGCTAGCTTTTCTCTTGTGCTTTGTCACACTTTCAAAGGCTTTTCTGTCTTTCCAGCAGGTGGCAAAACTGTGAATAAAATGCCTTTTTCTTTTTTTCTTTTTTCTCTTTTTGACTAGAAAGCATTGGTGAGCCACTTAAGCACTGACCACTGCCCCACCTTGCATTCCTTTGTAATAATAAAAGTAATAATTAGGCTTCCTATTCTCCAACAAAAGTCAACTAGGAGTATATTGAGGAATGAAAGGCTCAGAAAAGTATCTGAAATTGATTTTTGTAATTAGTTTTACTGGTTGATGGGTTGCACGCACATACGGTTAGATGCTAGCACTGATCTCCAGAGGATGTGTGTATTCCTTTTTGCTAAAGAAATGAATTTACTAATCTTAAAAAGAGGGTGATGTGCACTGAACTTCAGCTGCTCACTAGCTTTTCTGTAGCCTCACCAGCAGAGGAGCTGCCTGAGCCATGTGTTGGTAACTTGCTGAATCTGGTGTGAAAGTGGGGATATTTAAGAAGCAGCAGGTCTTGGGCTACTCCACTTCTGTGTCTCGTATTTGGTGAAGTGTGCATATCTAATAAGGGAGGACAGGCACGGATGTTAAGGAGACCTGTCTGGTCAGATTTAATTTTTTCAGGAGTCCTTAAAACTGAATGTCTTTACTGCAGCATGCTTCTATTAAATATCACGCAGCTCTTTCCATAGGAAGAGAGGAGTGACCGGTAACATTTTCTGTTGTGCCGTGTGCTGCGTGCTGATGTTCAACTAATTAGAAGAATTATGGCTCAGTTTCATTGGTATGCCATGCATGTAGCTCGTAAAGCTCTCAGGGACCCTTGGAGATGAAGAGTGCTACACAAATATAAAATACTGTTAATGTGATGTTCCACATTAGGCATCCCATTGTGCTGTGGCAGACTTTCGTAATAAACTGCAAAGCAAATATGAATGCCTGCCTGGCGTTTCTCTGCAAGGCGATCTAGGGGGCTACTTCTCACTGAAAACCACAGCAGCTTCTGTCATTTCTGAGTGACTTGCATTTGCACTGATGACATCCCCGTGGGCACCAGCTCTGAAGGATGCCTCGGGTCATCGTGCAGTGACACCGCTGCTTCCTGCAACGGCGTGGTCCCAGTCACCAGCCTGGGAACAGCAGGTCCCAAAAGGATTTCCCAGAAAGGATGGTGAGGAAAGTTATTAAAACACTCTCTTAAAAAGCCAATGGCACTACTTGATTCTTTGCACATTTCTTTGCACAGCCCAGGCCCCCAGAGCTTCTTTATAGCAGAAATCCAGGTGAGAAATCTTGCATTTGATTCCTTTTTCAGTTGTAATTTGCCATTTGTCTGGTTCTTCAGGAACACCAGTCTTGGAGCAAGCATAGCTAAAGCTGTCTTTCAATATTTATTTTTAGACTTTGAGGCTTTTAGAACTAGTTTCATTTTGAATAGTTTTTAAGTCACTGATTCTAAAAAGGAAAGGAATGTTTGTATATCTTTCATAAAACTCTTTTTTTGGATCCTGAAACTATATGTAAATAATTCATGGTGGATTAGAACACATGGTGATTTTTAAGGGGATATTTCTGTTGTATTCTTAAGGACACTTTTGCATGCTAGTTTTGTGTAGTTATGTAAGGTGATATTAAGGAGCTCTTAAAACATATTACAACAAATGTGTTCTTTGAATGGCCTTCCAAATGTGCATACAGATGGGATTTGGGTTTTGCCTCTCAGTTTCTTTAAGCATGTTTGGCTAAATTGGTCATACTGACAAAAGGAGTCCCGTGACTGTACCACGTTTTAGCACAGAGAGATAGCAGCAAGGATTTTGACTGTGATTCTCCTCTGAAGTTCATTGCAGGACTGGGGGCCTAAACTACTTGATTGTTTTACTAAGTGTACTGTAATCAACATATGTTTGTGGTGTGGTATTTAAGGTAGGGTGCATGGGAGGGATAAGGAAATAAATACAGATGGATAATCATAATATCTTTGTCTACTTTTAATTCTGCAAAGATACAGGGTGAAACTCAAGCCTTAATCGGCATTTTTCCAATGACTTTGATGGAGCCAGGATTTCACCCTGCAGCATAGCCAAATCATGTGATCTTATCGTGCACATCCCAAAATCTGGAGGCTTTTCTTCTTAAAGTCCCCACTCTTGAAATCCAGGAAGTAGAGAGCAAACTCCTTTCTCTGTATTTTGTAATAAATGTTTCTAGCCTGCAGGGCTGCAAAGAGACATTTAAAATCATGGCCCTAGGTTATCTGCAAAGCAGAAGGCAAATGATCTCTAAATACTATTATTTTCTTCTTTGAAATCTCATAATTTCTGTGGGAGACTGGACTCGTGACTCTTTAACCCTTGGGGTTGGCAATAAATACTGCAGTATATATTAAGATTATACATCTCAATGTATAATATGCCCAGCGTCCATTGTGTGCTGTAGTTTTGTGGTCATGCAAGTGTCCTCAACTGATCTCGGTTGTGTACATCTGCATCCTGTCACCTAATGTTTCTAGTAATCGCTCTCTGGTCTCTGGATTTTGAGAAGAGACAGCATGCCCACTGCTATGTTTTGTGAGGGAATGTTTATTGCGAAGGCTTGTATAGGGTTTACAGTGTAAGTATGTGTTGGAGAGAAAACCCGATCTTCTCTGTTTTGTGCCTGTAGAGCAAAGATACAGCTGCCTACAGCTGAGCTAGGACCTTGTGTATCATCAAAGGAGAGAAATTCACCTCAGATTCCAGTCTGACTAGGGTCTGATGTATCACACTCCGCACGTGCCTTTGTCTCTCGGTTAACTTGAGAGAGAGCCATAGGTGGCTGTTTCAGATGATGGCTTTCGGTATCTAAAGCTGCATGAGATGAAGCTCACCAAGACTGCCTAAGGATAGAAAATGGAGGAAGAAGTCCCAAGGACCAATGCGGTGTCTCCAGCACAGGACCAGCCCAGTTCTATCAGTTTTGCTGGGAACCTGGTGTGTGTTTAAACATGATAGTGTTGCTGGGTTTGTGTGCTTGGCTCTTTCATATTTTCAGATGATAAATTTTGGCTTTCAAGAGAAAGCTATACCAATCATTTGTTTATTTTTGAAACTAGATGCCTAATATTTAGAGTCTTGCATTTGTCTTAGTCACCAAAGGAATAGTGACCCGATTTCAGGGCTGCTGAAGTCTGATGGATTTTTGCTGCGATTCATAAATTCTAGCTTTGCTGTTACATGTTTCCCATAAATTTGCAAAGGCTTTTGCCCTCCAGTTACCAGATTGGACCAAGCTGGGTGAAATAAGGAGAACAGAGGGCCAGACTGTATCGAAGCGTGCTTTAGAGGTACTTTTAGAAGAAGAGCTAGGTTGTGTGAGGTGCCATAAACAGAAGTGCAACAGAGAGCGTATTCCCTGAGCATCCCGTCTTAGGATATGAAAATATGCTCCAGGAAGATGGAAATATTAAGATGGGCTGTGGACTGCAGGACAGAGCCGTGATGAAGAGAGGCTGCTTCACAGAAGGATACAGTCACGATGGACTGAAACCCTAAAGCATATCTGAAGGGCTAATAGCATTTCTCTACCACTAGCTTTTCTGATTATAAGGTCCTTCTAGATCAGCAGGTTTCAGCACACTGCTCTGTGCGCTTGCAGGCATGCGCAGGCTGCTTCTTGGGGATCGTCAGCAGGAAACTTAAGGATGTGTTTTCTGGTGATCTGGAGTCCCCTTTTGAGGTGAATCCTCTGGTTGTCACCATTCGCTGTGCTTGTTCAGCCTGCCTGACACGCACACGTGGTTTTGGATGGCCCATCTCGGGAGATTCTCTGCAAGTGCATAGCTGACACACTTCACTTACGGACAGGGTCAGGCCACAGGACCAGGCTGCAGCTAGCCAGAAATAACACCCTTCAAATGCATGCGGTGTGGGTGTTGGGTCCTGCATACCCACTGTTTTACTCAACAGCTCATCTTTAGTGTGCTGCAATGCTCTCTGATGCACACGCTGCCCAAGGAAACTGGAGTGTGGTCAGTAAGCTTGAAAACACTGGTAGCCATCTCCACCCCCCAGGGAAAAAAAATTAGAAAAAGCTGAAGGCCACTATTCTGGGTCAGTTCTCAAAGATTTTCCATAAGAAAATAGTACGTTGTTTTAACGCTTGTGCTCATCCCAGAAAACTGCATAATTCACTGCTTGAATGTATGTCTGCATTGCTGGCTGCTTGCCCTTCCCAGGTGTGTTTGTGGATGTGTGAAACCTGAACTGGCCTTACGGTGTGGAGCACGTTCTGAACTGAAACAGCTGAGCATTTAACAGCTGCATATCTAGATGTCAGCTTCTTTTCAGATTTGCATTGGCTCCTCTGTTGAATGCATTTGTATAAATGTGGATTTATGGATTTGTTTAACCACTGCACAGATTCTTGTGTTGAATAAAGGTGACTTAAGGAGTAGAGCCTCCTTCCTGGGAGTGGCTCACAGACATGAGTTTTAAGTGTGGTTATTAATTTTGCAGAGTTAGAGCCTGAAAAAAGTCAGTGTGGCACAGCTCCATGATGTTCCTATTTGTAATTGGATTTTGGAGCTCATAATTAATTTGTTAAAAAGGGGGAGATCCTGGCCCTGTCAAAGTGAGTGGGAGTTTTCCCCTTGCTTTCAGCAGAGGAGGATTTCACCATCTATCTTTCTGTTCTCGCTAATCCTCTGCAACAACAAAAGAGCAGCCTGGCACGTGGAAGGGATCCTTCCCATTTCTTCCTGCCATTGCCGGGAGTGAGGTAGGAGGACCCTCCCCCCCTTCTCCATTCCCATGCTTCCTACCTATGTGCACCTCGGCAAGATACACTTTCATCTATGGGTAAGGTGAAAGCAGCCATTAAGGAAGCAGTTTGTTCTTAGTGTTCACATGCAGAGATAGGAAGGTCCCTCTCCTGCCCTCTCATGTTTTTGAATAGTTGCAGGAGGGCAGGTAATCAAACCTCTTTGAGGTCTCTGGGTCAAGGAGCCGTCTGACACGGCTATAAAGGTCACCGTGCTCCTTTGCATTTATCTTGTGCCACGGGGAGCACTGTATGCCAGCGTGCTGTCTGGAGCACAAAGAGGTACTGTCTGACATTTTGTAGAATGGGGCTTGGGTTACAGAGTAAAAGCATCTGAAAATAAAACTCAGCTCAGGGCTCTGCAAGGCCAGACCAGCAACACTTGAGAGAGGAGCCCCTCCAGCAAGTAACAGAGATATGTGGCATCCCACGGGTTTACCAGTAATCATGCTTGGCGTTTCTCTCTCGTAACCTATATATAGCACTGTACATCTTCAGAGCTCTTCAAAAATGTTAACAAGCCAAACTCGGCCTCAGTCTTAATAGCCCTTGTTTCAAAGAAAGCCCAGGATGTTTTTCCCTCACACTTCTGCTCTGGAGGCGACGTCTTCTACGTTTGCTTTGCAGTGTGTGTAGCAAACATACGCTGCAAGGCAATTTGTCTGCCTTGCAGTCTCCGCTGTAAGGTAGGCACTAGAGAGCGTCAGAGAACTGAGGAAGCTGAATTATCATCGAGGCTTGTTTACTGGCAGCTTTTAAAAATAATGCATGAACTGTTCAGATAAAACCTGTGCACCACCACAGACATGAGCAGGGCTGGGGAAATCCCTTTGCTCTGAGAAGGAGAGAGCAAATGCAGCGTGCCAGGTAGGATGTCAAGGGCTGGGGGGAGAGAGCTCTGCAACTGCAGCTATAGTGTCTGGGGCCAGCCCTGGTGACAGTGTTAGAATTACAGTTGAGTAACAAGCCCAGGAACAAGACACCAGCACTTGGCTCACAAGAAAAATCTTGCTTTTTTTTTCTCCCCCTGAAGAAATCCTATTAAAAGAAAAAACAGCAAAATGCAAGTCTGCAGAGATGACCAAGCAGGCACTGTCTAAGTGGGGTGGTGTTATTGTTGGCTCAGTTCATTGTCCTGTTGGTCATTTTCCTGTGGTAGACTGCGGCACACAACAGAGACATCCAGGCTGGGCTTTCTGCATTCAGGGACTGAGGGACAAATGAATATTTTGGTGAAATCTTGCTGGCTTCACCCCAATGAATCCTTTAATTGAGCTACTGAGCCAAAGAAATTTCTCAGAGGCCAGTGAAATGGCTCTACTCCAGTTAACATGTCAGCGCACTCTGCTGTTCTCTCTGGGGTGGATGACCACTGTGCAGTAGAGTTGCCTGTGCAGTAAGAAGTCTGCAGAAACTCACTCACCAGAGAACAGCTTTTTTTTTTTTTTCATGTGTTTTTATGCAATTCTCTTGCCCTCTTCACTTTTCTTGCTCTTTTGGCCTCTCCAGTTTGTCACCTTGAAATACATAGGTCTCCCATAATCAAATATGAATTCTTTACTTGCTGAATAGACACCTAAATATAGAAATCTGCATCTCTGCACTGAGAAATTTGTCTGGTGTAGCCAAGTGATTGTTTCATGTGACTGGCATAGAAGAGTCATACAGACTGCGACTTTAGCTTGGTCAGTGGTGGGTTTTTAAGATCACCTTCTTAGCAATTTTGAGAACAAATAAATAAGTAATAATGCCTTCTCTGTTTGTTTATAATTTCAATATTAGAAGCTTGGTAGTGAAAGTGATTTCTTGTCTGCATTTTGTCTCAGCTCCCTCCTCTTCTAATGCATCTGTATGGTGCTGACTGCGCGGGGAATAATGACATGGAGTTTATATAGGAGGAGATGCACTGGAGCATTTGTTCTGGGGGAAGATGATAAATTTGCATGCACACAAATACCTGTGCACTGCATGAGAAAAGGAGAGGCATGAGACCTTGGAATTCTCCTTCAGAAGGTGTTAATGACTCCATGGATGTTACACCATGGCAGACTTTGATCCATTGAGACTGGTTTGCATTAAAAGATAGGTAAACGTGGGCGCAGCAGACCAGAATATCTCCTGTGTTATCACTGCACCGTTTCACTGCCTTCAGTGTTATGGTTAATATTTTGGGGCAGAATAAAGCTGGTAAAGGCATAGTGCAAAAAGCCTGAAGGACCAGAGGATTTAAAGAAAACATTTATCCTCTTTCACTCACTGTCCTGGCGCATAATTTCTTGAACCACAGGATAGTTTTTGTTGTCAGAAGCAACTAAAGAAGGTGCAGTCCTAGGGGCCAGCGGGTGTGAGAGCTTGATGGGAGTCTGGCCACGCAAAGCGTAAATGGCAGCTGGGGTAAAGCGTGCAATGCAGTGGTGGTGGTCACTCTGGAGTGGTGCACACCTGCAGTGTGCTTAGGTGTTAGTAGAGCCACTCACAGGTACTGCAGTAATTCATCTGGAAAGGGCAGAGTGAGCTGAAAAGCTAACTGAAAATCAGGCCCCAGCCACACAGCAGGACAGGCATTTGGGGACGTTCTGAGGGCTTCTTTGAAGAGTGATTGACTGGTTTTTTTAGAAATGGGGAATAAGGTTGTGCAAGAATTTTAGCAGCAGTAAAATTTGGACTGGATCCATCCTCAGTACAATGCATCATAAGCCCGAAGTTTTTTCCATCCCACACTGGCTGTGATTTGTGTGATGGGTTAACGTGCCCGAGTGGGACAGAGGCAAAGTGGGAGGACGCAGGGCTTGCAAGTTGAGTACTTAGTAATCCTGCTGCCACGCTGACTGTTCTCTCCTCCCCTCTGCAGGTGAGAAGCCTTACAAGTGCTCGTGGGAAGGGTGCGAGTGGCGTTTTGCACGGAGCGACGAGCTCACAAGGCATTACAGAAAGCACACGGGTGCAAAGCCCTTTAAATGCAACCATTGTGACAGGTAATGCAGCCTCCTAACACGGTGTTCAAGCAACATGTGGACTTTGTGAGTGGCATGGAGCCACCAGCTCCCTGAGATGAGAGACCTGGCTCCTGGCAGAGGGGCCCCTTCTGGCCTCCTGTCCCACTGCCTCGATCCCTGAGTCAAGGAGGGGCCCTCCACTCTGCCCCTGTCCTCTCTGCCTCAGTGGCCAGGCAGGATGGCAGAAGGGGAATGCTTCCTAAACAGCCTGTTTCCATCCCACAGAGAAAGATGTTGAACCAAGTGCAGGTCTGACTGAAATCTGACGGTGTCTGTTGTGGGCACAGGGTTTGGTCTGTAGGGCAGCTATTCTTAATACTCTCAAAGTAGAGAAGTCCAGAGGGCCCTGGACCACTTCAGTGATGGACCTCTCAACAAAGCATCTCCACAGCTTTCCATCTCCTGGTTGTATGAGCCTGGTGCCCTCACAAAGCAGAGCTCTCTCTGCCTGCTCTGTTTCAAGGGCTACCCCAAGCACCACTGCTGGCTGCCTGTGTTTTGGCAGGGTGGTCAGCAGAAGCTGATGGGCACCACAAATATGTGGGTGTATGACTGGGGGAATGGCGAGCATGTCTGGCTGTTGTGCCACAATTCTGTAGGAAATGTCTAGGAGAAAGGCATTTAATTTCTGTATGATCATTGTCTTCCCTTACCGCTGAGTCCAGGGCTCCATGCTTCCCCGGATGAAACAGAGCAGAGTCAATGAAAGACAGCAAAGGGCTTCATTTTCAAAAGCACAAGAGTAATATAGGCACATCTGACAATTCAAGCTCATGAGGTTGTTTTGTCTAGGATCAGTGATCTTTTCACATTCGTGCTAATTAGTGAATCTTTTCCTACAGTTTTATATCTCACCTTTGACATCTGTTTGATGTGCGAAATACTCTGCACCTTCATTCTGTATGGACCTAGATTTAAAAGCCTGACAGGTGCCCAAAGCCAGGGTTCCTGAACAGCTGTCATGCAACAGTCCTCTTCTGGGCACTCAGAAGTGAGTAGCCAGTTTTGCCTGGTGAGGCTGAGCAGCCAGCAACTCCCAGTGAGAGCCATGATTGCTGCCGCTCACTGCCGATTCTTTTTTGCGGTCTTCACCACTTTAGCTGTTGAATGAATGATGAGCTCATCTGAGAAATCTGGTCATCCTTGCTTGATGCTGAGAATTTTTGAAAGCTGGGTTTTTTGAAATTAGAAACAAAACCAAAAGAAAATCCTCCTTCCCATCCCCAATCCCAATTGATAAGAAATTAGGGTGGAGCAAAAGCAATTACCTCTGTAATGACTCTTGACAGCACTGACAGGATTGAACAATGAGCACTTCTCCCCCTTACACCCCCCCTCAGATGGAGATTGGCAGTGCCCTGGGTGAAATCTGGAGTTTCACTATTGAGTAATCAAATAATGTGCTTGCATCTGAACATGTTATCCAGCTAATCCTATTTATATATATTTTTAAAAGAGGCTTAAGAAAATTACCCATCTTTTTAATGCAGCACTAAGGTTCTCTGCTCTGATAAGGAAATGTTTTGTAATGCAATAAAGGCTCTAGGAAGCCTCTGGGTACACCAGACCAGCAGAGAACATGTGTGGAGAGAGGATGTGTGGGACATAAATAAGGGACCCAATCCTTTTATGGAAAGGAAATTTGATCATTTTCACATCCTGCTCTTTCCAAGGGCTTCATCTCCTTAAGTGCTTCTCTCCCCTTGTCTCCCCTCTTCCTGTCCCCCTTCCCCCACGGTGGGCTTCCTCTTGGATTATCTTTTGTTTTATCCCTGGATTTTCTATTGTTTGCTCAGAATGAGGGACAGGATAAGCCAAGAAGGGACCTCTGGAGTTCTGCTTTTGTGTAAGTACCTCTGTGAAAGAGAACAGTTATGTTTTCTGTTTTAAATGTAAGGCATTGCCTTTCTCTTTTCTTTCCTGTGAAGAACAAACTAACCATCCTGGCCCCACAAACACACACACACACACAAAGCCCCAGGTTTTCTGTGTCAGGACAGACAATATTTTTAGGAGAGATCTAAAGAAATACAGTCAGTATTTTCAACTCCTAAGTCTTTCACCCCTTTGTTAAGTATTCAGTCTTCTCCCTTTACATACTATCCCTTCCTACATAAGTTTTTTCTTTGGCAGCCAACTTGGTCGCTGCAGTCAAGAGATATATTCCTGCAATAGTCTAATGCATTTTGTGCTCTTCAGCTGACTCTGTAGATGAAGGAAAAATATTTATTAGTAAGTTAAGAGTGCTGGAGATTGTGCACTGTTAAATTCCATGCACATACCATCTGTGTGTGGTAGTAGGAGACAGATTTGTCTTTACTCTCCCAGTCAGTTGTTACAAGCTTGTAGAGTGACAGTGCCTGTTCTTCTTTTGGCCCACTCTGCCATACCACTATTTTTCCTTGTTTTCTCATTCACAGATCTCTCTACTACCACCCATTGCAGATGTCACCTCAAGCAAGCACTGAAACATGTGCCTAAATCTGTCCTTAGTTTTTTAGGCAATTTTCTAATGTTAAAGACACTTCTTCCTGAACAGGGGTTCCCAACTGGAGAACAGTTTCTCCACATTTGAACTGCTACCCTTTATTGCAGCCACCATTATTGACAGCAGTTGTGGTCACTCCCTCAGACATCCTGGCTTGCTAAACTTGAAGGAGCCTTTTGGAGCTCTTTTAACAATATTGATGTAGTACAACACATATGCCTGTTGTTGTTCAGAGGTGAAGGCCATACCTTGGCCATCAGAGCGTGAAAGTGGTGATTCAGATAGCAGAAAAGGGGAATGCTGCGCATGCAGTCTGGCTGCAATTCCCTTCCCAGGCTGGTTTCAGATGCGTTTGTGTCTCTGACCTTCTGGCCATTATCAAAGAGGTATTAATGTTTTCTGTGTACAGGTCAATTTTAAAATAAAAGATATATGAAGATGTGGTTCACTTCTCCAGCTGTCCCAGCGCTATCCCAACACCATGCAGCCCACAGATCACATTGTTAGTTATAGCTGGCAAACTACTACTGGTTTGAGTAGCACCGTATGTACTGCAAATGCTGCGTGGTTTGGTGGCAGTAGGGGAGAAAGGAGAATCAGCTAAAGTGGCGTGGATGCAGTGCCTTCCAGACACCAGGGATATACTGGTTCTTAGCACTGCCCAGGAATTTTGCTCTTCAGAAACACAAGGTAGGGTTATGTTCCTCACACAGTGCAAGAACCTCAGCACTCCAAGGGGAAGAGGATGACAGGGCAGTGGCACTCGCTTGTTCTTCATAAATATGTGTTTAGGAGATAGCAGCTTAGTGCCAGACTATTGGGTGTATATTCCCATCTATATGTGTGTGTGCGCATGCGCACGCATGCAGTTTCCTTTTTAACAGCAAGCTGAGAGCATGCTTAGCTGGAATGCACACATCCCACAGTGGAGAACCCACAGCTGGTAAGAAAGATGGCTGAGTGATATATTCTCTTCTCATTGTAGTTACCTTCCCTCTTTCTTCTGCAGAGGCTTCAGTGCCGAGCAGTACTGTGTTGCTAAGGAGATAGAGCAAAAAGAGAAAGAAAGTGATCGTGTTTGGGAGCAGGGAATTTATGTATCCTGCATCAGTGTATGACTTTCAAAATTAGGCTATCTTATTCTAGCATAAACTGTCTTTTCTAGGAAGAGCTGGACTGGGGGAAGGATGATGGGGAAGATTGTGATGGGCCCACGTACAATGTGTGGATCTGGTCTGAAACTGAAGAGGTGTGGAGCAAGGGCATGTCTCACAGGCAGGACTAGAGACCAGCAAGCTGCTGTTTCTTAGTTTGTGAAGAAAGGAGTTTCTCTTCACAGCTTATCCTGTCGAGTCTCTTCCACTGCTGCCTCTAGTTCCAGAACGGAAAAAAAAAGTGTGTCCACTGATCAGCAGTTTTTTTTTTAACAGTGTGATTTAGCTGCAAAATTTTGTAGGGACTGTTTTACAGTTGAAAATAAATGTCCACATCCACCAGCCTTACCAAGAGATAGAACTAACCAAATTAGTCAGCAGGAGAATGTGAAGAATTAGTATTGTACCATTTTATTAGCTATAAATTAGCAAATATGGTACCATTTTATTAGCTATAAAAATATTCTAGGGCTGAAAAATATACCAGATGCTAATACTGTGGTTATTGATGTGAAACAATGTATTGAATCCGTATTTTTAACAGATCTTGCTGCGCTGTGACTCAGCATACTTCTTCCTGGGTTGCATCTACAATAGAGACAATCGGAGAGGAAAAGCCATGCTTGGGTGGTGGTCTTATGACTAGTCCTAGACTGAAGTGCCAGCTGGTGCATGTCTTTTTGGCAGCCCCTCAAGCTGTTGTTTTGTTTTGGCAGCCCTTGTAGCCAGAGCATGCTGCTTTCTCAGTTTAGACTGACGAGAGAGATGTTGGTCCAAGGGTGTGTTTTGGCACTCTAGGGCTAGAAAATTCTAGCTGTGCTGAGTGTGCTGTCTTGAAAGCCAAGTGTCCATTGTCAGATTTGCGTCTGTCTTGCTGTGCTTCATGTAGGAGCTTGGAGGAATGCAGGCTCCATCCTATTTTGAAGTCTGTCTTCTTATTTTTTGCTAGTCTGAAGGTATTAGCCCCCTTGTAAGCTGCTACAAATCAGCGGAGAACAGCTGACTTGAGCAGAGTTGTGGTCATCTATAGAAGAGGAGTATCTAGCTTTTCTTGCAAAAGTCACCTTCTTATGAAATTTCTTTGTCCTAAAAGTGCACCTCTGGATCACTCATCTCTGCATGTAGATGCAGATAGGGTGCTCGTACAGGGGAATACTGCCAGTGGGACAGAAATGATCTCCTAACTATTTAAAAGCTCTTAATTTTTATAGTTCTTCTCTTTCTCAGCCTTCCTCTGCTTAGGTGTTTATCCTCTGGGTGTTTGCCCTTAGACTGAGTGTTCTTTTATTTACCTTTGATTTTTGGTTTTTTTACCCGAGTAGTTAAATTCATTCTTTTACCTTATTCTTTATGAAAAATACTAAATACTCAACTACTAGTTTTTTTGGAAATACATTCAGTGCCCATGTATGAACTACCCAGATTCTCACAATAAGCTGTTTGGATATTCTTCAGACCAGTATTGGTGGCTCATTTATACTCTAAATCTGTGGGGCAGTGAAAAAACATTCCAGGCAAGTCAGTTCTGGAAGTAGCTTTTCATGGTGCCTTCAGACCCTACAAAACCAGCTTACTCAAAAGCCACAGATACATGGAGTATGATATACGGTATGATATTTAAAATAGATGTTTTTTGCTATTAGTAAAAACAGATAAGCCAGTGTCTTATGGCTTAAGGTGGAAAGAAGGCAAGCCAAGATTTGCAGGGAACTTGGTAATCTCCCAGTTTTTAGTGCTCAACTTGAAGTATCTAGTAGAAGTTTAATTGCTGAGAGTGTCTGAGTCCTGACGCTCTGACAGTCAGGCTTCATTTTAGGGCTTTGGTGTAGTCAACCAGAACTACTGCCTGCTTGTCCTGTGGTTTGCTTTCTGGTGCTGTACGTATCTTTAGTGACACTGTAATGGAGAGTGTGAAAGGGGTTGGTGCTTTCAATCCCATTTCTAATGGGTATGAAGTTGAAAAGATATTCTTGCTTACTGGCAGTCTCGATAAAATGGGGTGTATGTTGAAAGACGGAAAAAAAACACTTGTCCGCCTGAGAACTTATTCCCCTGATCCTTCTGACAATATCTTGGTGGTGTGAAGTGCCTGAATTTTGGCGCTGTTCCTGCTGCCGTGAGTGTCCTGCAGCATGTCTACTACAAGGCAGCTGTTCTAGAATAGTAACTCCTGATTAACATTTTGTGGGGTTGCTCTTGTCCTGGAGAAAGTGTGTTGTATTCTGAGTATCTTAGACCACTTCCCCAGTGAATTAAATAATTTCAGAAGAAAGCAGTCATAAGCCTTTAGAGAGGGAATTAATCAAGAATAGATGCTTCATTTTAAATTCATGCCCTACCTTATTCTCAATTAACTGCATGTTTAGGGCAGCCCTAAAACTCAACTAGTTCTCTAGGGTTGCCACTCTTAAGTCCATCTCATCAGCATCCATTTACATGTTCGGAATGTTAAAACATTATGTTTTCTTATGAGATGGAGAAGAGTGGCTTTTTGGATAAAGAACAGAAGTTGAAAGCTGAAGTTCTGGCATTTTTTTTTTTCTGGTATTACCACATTTCTTGTGTGGTTTATAATTTCCTTGCATTCTCTCTCTCTCAATTTTCACACTTACAAAATAAGCATAATACAGTATCTTCTCTCAACATCCTTTAGGGAGATAGTATTCATCAACATCCACATATTATGACCCAAATTCCCAGCAGAGAGAAAGGGAGCGGTATGTAGCCTGACGAATTGTCAGCCTCCAAACTCTGAACCAAATTTCTTTCCAGTTTGGAGTGAGAAATGAGAATTCGGCTTTCAAAACTGGCATCGTACTTCAGTGCTTGTTGCAGGTACTGGGCACTTGAGAAAGCTGGTATTTTTTTAAACTGGTGTTTCTGAGTAGTTAAGCAAAATTGACTTGGTTTATTTAATTTTTTTATATGCATACGCACTTATACTAAATATCTGATTTTATACTACAGGTGCATAGATAAGCATTCTTCCCTGATGTTTGGGTAAGTGAAAGAAGGGGGAGGGAGAGGAACAGTGAAAGGAGAATAGTAGTCTAGCTGCTGAAGAGCCAGGATAGTTGGCCATCTGTGGTCATAGAGGTCAATCACACAGGGTTTGGTGGTGATCCATGGATAATCTAAGGAATGTCTCTAAACCTGGATATATATTTTTGCCAGTACATAAGGAGGAAGGAGCAGGAATCCTGTTTTCCCAAATCCTCTGTTTGTTTCATTTCCTGCTTACTTTATTTTGCAGGTGTTTTTCCAGGTCTGATCACCTTGCCCTACACATGAAGAGACACATCTAAATATCAGTCAGCTTGGTGTGGATGTCATCTGAGCTAAGTGTTGTGAGATGAAAGTGGAACTCAAGTTACAACGTGCTGCCTTGCAGGAGAAGAAAACTTGATCACGTGTAATCCTCTGTACAGAGACCACACACTCACACTGTCATGCACCCAGTTATACTTCAGTACGTACATCGGTTCTTTATGCCTTGCCCCAGCTGGATGGGAGAAGATGCAGGCAAGGAAACGATATAGAGGTGAAGTCAATGCGAAGGAACACTTGCTTACAGTACTTCGTCCCTCTTGGATTTGTTTCCTGTTTTTGCCAGTGGAAATCAAAGAAAACAGAGGAGGCTTCCCTGCAGGTGGACGGCAGTAGGAGGGGCTTATTTAACTTGCTTCTCAGTGCAACTCAGTAGGAGAATATGTCATCTTGAAGTTGCATATTTGTAGCACTAACTTTCTTTTTAAATAGATGGGGGGAAAACATTGACCTAGAAAACCAAATCCCAGTTTGGTAGCCAAAATTAACCTCTTGGTTCATTTGTTCTTTGTCTAAGAATTCCTAATGTTCAGTGCGTCAGACTTCTCACAGACACTTTGACCTGTCTTGGTTTTGGTTCTTCTTCCTAGAACTGAGCTATTGAGATCCTTTTAAGTCAATACCAGTGGCCTTAATGGCAGTAGACTGTGGAGTGACACTTGTGACACAAATATCCTCTTCTTGGCCTGAGTTTATGTAGACTTTACGGAGGACTGTATTTTTGTTTGTTGTTTTTATTTTAATTTTTGTTTTGCCTATTGCACAACATATGCACTAGGGACTCTGGAAGCTGCTGCCATGATGGCTAAGTGGCCAAGGGATAAAGCCCTGAGAAACGGCACCTAATATCTCTGTGGGCCTCACCTTATTGCCATAGCTAGGACTTCTTGTTTATTTGTTGAACAAAAACCTTTAAAAGCTTATTTGGAAGCTTAAACATTTTTTTCTCTTTTCTCCACAAACAAGTGGTCTTCAGAACTCCTTTGTCTTCACCTGGATATCGGTCTGGGACTGGCCACACAGGCATGACTACAGGATTCCTTCCACATCGTGTGAGCATGTTAGCCACAACTCACAGTGACTTAGTGATGAATTACATTGCTTTTTCTTGCTGTTCTGCTATTAACCAATTTAAAACATTAGACTTTTGTTTGTGTAAAGAGCACCTGCAGACATTTTAATTTAAAGCCAATGTTTGTTGAGCATCTTACACACACACACAAAAAAAACCAAGCCAAAAATCCTACTCCAGTCTTTGAGTGGGAAATCAAGAACTGCTTCCAAGTACAATGGCTTCATTCAGCATTAGCCTTTTAAAGAAATTATCAAAGTCCTCCCTCTCCATTCATCAAGTTGATGCTGTAGCCCACTCCTGTATGAAAAAATGTAACAATGTGAACAGTGAAGGAAGGGTTGGATTTTACATACACCTGTTGAGGCATTTCCAAATGATTAGTCTAAAGTATTACTAACCTAGAGGTCTATTTTGGCCTACTGTGTGAACCATCAAGGAGAAGTGGAGGTCTCATGCTCACCTTTCAGTCTTATTGATAATTTGATTTCGTTGGCTCAAAGAGGATGAATGTCTTCATTACAAAAGAAAAACAAAAAAATTTATCTTACCATAACTTGCATTTGAAACTATTTGGCACTGACCTTGACTCCAAAGACTGCATTTAGGACCATAACAATGGCCTATGCAAGCAGGCAGGTGGTCATTAAGTTGTATATTTTGTATATTCTGGGACCATCCCTACAAGATGTGTCTAGAAATGAAACAAAATGGTGTGTGGTTCACAAATGGTTGCTGCTCTTTTATACTGTATTAGCCAACTGCCCTTCTTTGACTGTTTTGACTCATTGACTGTTAAATATTTCTCTTAATTTATGTTTTGGAAGGTAAAACTGTACTCTTAGGGGAAAAAAGAACAAACAAGAAACTTGATAGATGTTAAAGAGCCGTCACCGGGATCCTTGGCACTTGAATTCTCAACATTTTGCAACCTTTGGTTCCAGTGAGAGATTGAGTTTACTCAAAAGATGCTGGTTTTCCTCACAGTTTTCACAAAACACTGTGACTGTCAACTGAACACTTTGGGGGTAGGGAGGAAATATGATGTCTAGCCCATATGGCATGAAATATGGACCAAAATCTAACCATCTTTTAGGGACAATGATGTAACATTCGTGGTAAAAGCATGAGAGAGAGCAAGAGAGAGAGTGAAAGAAAGAAAAGACAGAAAGACAGAGAGAAAGAGAGAGAGAACAAAAATTGAGTTTATTCCAAAGATTTTAAACTATCCGTACTCTGTATGTGTATATATATATGCTTTTATATATATGTATACATTTAAAAATTGCGGAGCACTGCTTGCTGACAATCTTCTATTTCTCTACTTCTGTATTTGCATACTTTTTATGGCCATTCCACCCAGCTGTTCCACTGGGACTGAGGGCCCTAGAATCCAATTTGTGTTGGAATATATAGAGCATCCTGCCAGATGTCTAATGGTAACTGAAACCTCAGCTGTGTGAAACTGCAGAGCATCCAGTCATTGCATTAGATTAAAAAAAGGATAAGAGAATCCTAGAATTTCTTTACTGTAGTGTCCTAAAGTGTGTGCTCTCAAACCCACCACTACGATTTTCATTGGCTGTGAGCCTGCATTAATATCCTCCTTTGACCTCTGAACACACCTCCCTTTAGACATACTATCAGTAGTGTACAGACCTTAATTGTTAAGTGACAGTTGAACTACCAGGATCTATTTAAAATGGGAAAAATCACGCAAGACTGTTTATTTACTTCTAGTTGTCATTTATGCTCTTGTTGACATCTTATTTAAATATGGCAGAACAAGGGCTCCATGGAAAAAAAACATGCTGCAATATCTGATTATTTTGTTCTAGAAGCAGGCCTACATCTAAATCGTGGATCCAAATGGCCTAAAAAACATAGAGAAAAGGGGGATAAGAGGCTTAACCACATTTCAGATTTCTCAGGCTCTCTCTGTAGCAGGTCTTGAACTCTGAAGCCAAATTCTGGGCTTTGGGACCATCTCTTCTGTTTGTAAAGGGACATATTTTTCACCCGTATACCTGGTGTACTCAGTCAATATCTGGACTTTAGTTTTTGGGTGCTCATATGCCAGTGTCTTGGTCATTACTAAAATTTTGAACCATAGCTGGTATTTTGTAGAAGGAGTCTCCATTTTGGAAAGGCATAATTAGTGACACATTCCAGGATTCATTTTTTACAATCACAAGTTTTGTTTCTTCGCAGATATTTTAAGCTGTGCACTTCAAACTTGTGTAATCTGTAATAGCTAGAACCTTTCTAGGTCTGTGTCTCATTGCTAAAGTGGTACAGTTGTCCTCTATTTGTAAACTGTGTGTAGAAACAGACTAATGAGGAAAGGCTAATACTCTCTGTAAGGCTTGGTGGAAGCAAACCCACAAACAGATGAGTTGGTAACAATTGAGGACCAAGTTTTCCATGTATAGAAAGGAGAAGCTTAACCTTGTTTCCTTCATGCTAGGTTTATGCCTATTTTCAAAAGAGAAGCCATTGTGAGAAAGTCAGATTGTGGTTTCCAAGGCCGTGGAACTATAGGATGAGAACAAGTTGAGACAAAAGTCTCACAAAAGAGTGTACATAGGGGAAGCAACTAAAGCAAATATGAGATTTTGTGAGTAGCTAAATAATATTTTGAAGCAAAGCAGACACTCAGAGAATCATGCAGGTGGGAAGGAGCCTCCAGAGGCTGTTTTGGCCAGTCTCCAGCTAGAGCTGGTTGCTCAGGGCCATATCCAGCTGAGTTTTACATATCCCCAAGGATGGAAATTCTACAACCTCTCTGTGCAAGCTATTCTAATATTTGACCATCTTTATGTTAAAAAAAAAATTTAAAAAAATCCATGTGTTGGGTAGGAATTTTCCATGTTCCAACTTGTTTTCATTGCCTCTTCCACTATGCACCTCCAAGAAGAGTCTCGCTTCTTCTCTACGCCCTCTGTTTAGGTATTTATAGACAGCAATAAGATCTACCCTTTCTCTTCTCTTCATAAGGTTGAACCATGTCTCTAAACCTGTCTTCCACCACCATGTGTTCTAGAACCTGATCTCCATGGTGGCTCTCTGCTAGACTTGCTCCAATATGTCGATAATTTTCTTGTAATAGGGAGGCCAAACCCAGACAGAATATTCCAGATAAAAGACGTACTTCATATGTTGCAGTGTTGATATAATTTATTTATTCTGGATTTTTCCATTATCTAATTGAGACAAGCTATACTCTATGACGAGATTCTAATTTGAGAACTGATTTATGAAAAATCATTTAGGAAGCACCAGTATAAAGATTTTTCTAATCAGATTTGCCGAAGCTGTGTATAAAAATACGCTTATAGAAATATACCTTCTATACTGCCAGCTTGAGGTCTGGCAAGCAAAATTCTGTTTTTCCAAGATAATCATTGCTGTTTTACTTTAAAAAATGTATTGTTTTGATATAAAGTGTATATCAAATATGAAGAAAGGTTATACTGTATTTTAGTCAGTTTTTAGACCAAAACAACACTTCATTGCGTCTTTGTTCTGTTTGGTTTTCCCATTAGGAGATAAAGAGCAACCTACTATATCACATGTATTTTACAAAGATTGTTCTAACAGAGAAGGGGATTTCAGAGTCCAGAGTATTTTTCGTTGTGTTGTTCTTTTTCAATAGCCAATACTCAGTCTAGAAAATTATATTACCTGGATAAATTGGCAAATGAAGAAAACAAAGAAAGGACTGAAATCCTGGATTCTTTCAATGTCTTGGACAAGGTCTTGAGCAGTCTGATCTAACTAAACTGTTATTTAAACAGAGGATTGGATTAGGTGACCTCCAGAGGTACCTTCCAACATCAATTTTTCTGGGTTTCTATGATTGATTCATTTCAGAGCTCTCACTGATGACATGTGTACTGGTTCTAGTTCTTCCGAGTCTTGTGCTGGTGGAGAAGGAGGTAGGACAGGTCTGTAGGGTTTCTCTCAAACTCTGATAGTTTCATCTTTATTAAATTTATAAGGCTTCTTCATAAGAGAGACTTAGAGAGGAGGAAATCTTAAAAAAAAAAAAAAGAAACCCTTAGCAGATAAGTTTGAAGCGGTATCATACTATGAGATGTGTCACAGCTGCAGAGATCAATCAGATGCTATGGAAACAAGTTTGCTAGCCTGGAAGACCGATGTGGTGTCTCAAAAACAGTTGAAACCTGAAATCAAAGCCAGCATGTATTTCTACAAAGGTGAACATGTTTGTTTGGTTTTTTTCATTCATTCTTTTTAGAACTGGGTTTACTGTTTTTTAAGGCTAGCATGCTTTCACTTAATATGTGGAAAGCACTGACCATACACAGTTGGGGAAGAAGAACTTGAATGCAAGAGGAGCCACCAGGTCCTTGCTTTTGGGGCCGTTTTAACTTCAGAAGTAAAAAGATCACTAGAGCGTATGGCTAAAATGGAGCTGATCAATATGATAGTTGCAGTGGTTGAGTGTATCTTGTCTGTGACCTCTCTGATATCTACAGAATCAGGCTTTCTCCTTCATTTTTACCTGGCTCTAGACAATTTAGACTATTTAGCTGTCTCTAACACAAAGGTTGCTTCTTCTGTTTAACATAGTTTGTCTGTCTACAAAAGAGGTCATAATTGGTGCTTTTGACAAAACTGATGGAAATCCAACTTATGTGTTTCCTTTTCTCTGCCTGTTCCCTTAATGTATGTCAAAGTCTTTAAATTTAAAAAATAAAAAAGGAGAATTTCATAAATAATGTTACTAGGCCAGCACCCAGTGGATCAAGGGCTTTTATTTTTTATTTCATTCAGGACTTGGCACATCCCATCATTCCATCCAGTAAGACTGTTTTTAACGTTTCGTATCCTGGGTGTAGCCTCTAACCCAACACTCCTAAAGTACATTTCGCTGTTTTCAGATAGAATTCCACTTGCAAAGATCCCTGCATACCAAGAACAAAAACAATACTTGACAATAACTCTATTTAACTCTGTCTTGAAAAATGAAATTATTTCCTCCCAAGACATTAGAACTACTCATTGACAAGTCATGCCTGTCTTTCATTAGCATTAAATCCACACCTTCTTGAATTATCATTTCCAGATCAAGCTTGGATATTCTTCTTCCTTTTGTTACATTTGTGTCTCCTTTTATTAATAGTTTAGGGATGACTACTCCAGTCTTTCTCCTCCTACACTGGCTTCAGTGGCCAGATTTAGCATTGTAAGAACTGTAGAATCTGGCCCACCAGGTACTAAGATCTGTAAAGCTGAGACTTTCCTCCTCCCTTAGACGAAGAAGTCCAAGACAGACTTGTGCTATATAAGTTATGTATATAATGAAATAGTTCTATGTATAAATTATATACATAAAAATGTGGAGATGGGGCTTAGGCTGCCTTTATCACCTCAAGAATGAGTTTCCCTACCTGAAAACTTTAAAATGCAGGTGTCATTTTTCAAACAGGGTTTTATAGTTTTCCTTAATGCTTGTTAATGACATTTTTGGTGTAATAAAGTTGGAACTCCTCGCGATTTTCAAAGTGAAAGCTTTGATGATTTTTTTTAAGTGCTTTGGTCCTAACTTCTATATACTGCCAGAAAGCAGGTTCTTCACCCTGTTTCTGTGCAGATGTGGATGTACAACAGTATACCGTATATACCTACACAGAAGAGGAAACTGAGCTACTGACTTACAGTTCGTAGTAGCCAACTGTGCCTATTGCTTTGATTTAGGGAGGGCCCTTGCTGTTGCCACTGCATTTTAGGAATCATGTCAGCTTTTGTAGGAAAGTTTTCAACAATGCTGGGAAATACGCGTTGCTGTGTACTGTGAATGAGTAGGCTGCAAATATGGAGTTTGGGAGGGGAGGTGGGAAGGGAGGGGGATGAGGGCTTAGCATGTACATACTAAAAGTGAATGAGAATGGACAGAAAGGTGACAATTGTAGCCTTTATTGTTGGGCTCTCGGGGAAATGAAAAGCTAACACACAGTCCCTGGAAGGCCTGGTGGCTGAAGGGCTGATCTTTATACTTTGCAACATACGTTTTACTCGTCACTTGGTATTTTAAACCCCAGGACTGCCAGATTCTGGAAGTAGATCAAAACACTGGTTTAAACACTACTTTGTTACCAAGGCCATGTCTCTACCAGGGAAGTTGCTCTACGTTAAAGTATGAGTCTAGTTAAAATCACTTTGTAGCTGCACCTATTACTTGATTGCCTGGATTGAGTTTGTGTTGGCATCCTATGCAGTTAAGCTAAAGTGTAAGAAATACTTCAACCAATGAAGATACCTCTACAGTAACGTTATTGCACCAATTTAAGTACCTGATTTTGAAATGAGTGTGTATAAACCATGACAGCTTTTCTCTTAGAAACAAGGCCTTAGTGTAGCATGTCTGCTCATATAGTTGAAAAAATAATAATGCAGGCTGAGATTTTTTTTTCTTGCTTTGCAAAGTGACCTGTTTTTGTTCTTGTCCTTTGAAAACTTTCTTGCTCTCTACTACACATTAGATTTTTGTTTGGGGGATATTTTTAGCAACAACAAAAAGAAGTATGAATGCTCCCTATTTAAAAAAAAAACAAACCAGTATTGCTTGAAGGACTTTTCATTTTGCACTATAATTTTTCTTTTACCAGTGTGTCTGACAAGTGCATTTTGGAGATGCCCTCGGTCACGTTCTCTCAGGCCTACTCTGGTATTTCTAATATATCACAGAAGTACCCAATCTTGTAGCCCTCAGTTCTGCCTTTTTTTGACATTTTATTTTTTTTAAGCTTTTTATATATATATATATATAAATATATTACTTTGTCAGTTTTTTTGCTGTACAAAAAGTCTTAAGATTTAAAAATATTATTTGTATTATATGATGGTGGTATGTTAATGTTACAAAATTATTAATGAAGAAAAAATTTATTTTTGTTACTGGTCTGTTTCATAATTCTTTTTTAAATTGGTATATTGTAAGATATCTATGCAAAAATGTTATGTGACGCATTTTTATTTAAGAATGTAATATGTGTAATAAACAGTAGAATGTGTTTGGCCTGACAGTGTTTAGTGTGCCTTGTATATTATTTCTTTATAAAAACTTCTGTGAACAGTGAAATCGCATTTGAATATCAGTTAAGTCTATGGTTCTATAAACAGTTATTGACATAAAATACATAACTTCTAAGTATGCTTTAGCAGAATCACATCTTTGGATTTAAATAATTTCTTTTTTTTTAATGTGTTTTATAACAGTTGAGGTGTTGCTTATATTCGTGCCATATCACATGTTGCTTTTGGAAAACGTGCTCAAGAAGGAAGTGCTTATTCTTAAAAGCTGGCCAGATTTCCATCTGGCTTGTAATACTGCTTCTGTTGGAGATGGTGACTTCTGTAATTTGACGTTTTACACCGGTTGAAGGTTTCAGCCAGTGTTCTTTTTGTAAAAGACACAGAGAACACTTGCATTGATTTTCCATGCCTAGCTTTGAAACATTTGTCAGTCGGTGGTCAGAATAGGACTAGACTTTGAGGCTCCTGAGCACTAGTGCTATGCTCTAGTCCGTGCATCAGGCTGTCTCGCAGGAGTGCAGCATTGTTCTCTTTCCCCTACCTCAGTTGTTTAGTCTCCCACTTTAATATCTGCAAAATTGCAAGCACAATTGAATCTACCTGGATGCTCAAGTATTAAAAAAGTATTTAAGCAGTAAAAACAGTCATTCTGAGCACAATTACTTTGCAGTGTCATGGCATAAAATGAAATTACTTTTTCAAGTCAGGCCAGTATCCCTTTAGGTTTTTGCTGTCTTGTGCTTACACACTGCAGCAACCTCAATGGGTGCTGCATATGAACATCATATAGGGCTCATCTTATGCAAACTTGCTAGCTTTTATTTCTGGGACAACATGCCTCACTTGCCCTGTTGGGAGACCTGCTAGAACTGTTTATTTCAGAGAGAGGGTAGGATTCCCCTCCTGATGGCTGTGTCTAGAAGCCAGATGACCATTCTAACCTACCCATTTATACTCCCTCTGTAGCTAATGAAGAGATACGTATCCAGAAGTGACTCACTCCAGGGGATTAGCTGAATACAAAAGGAGCTGAGGTGATGTCAAGCATTTCTGGAAAGCCACATGGTAAGTTGGGAGACAAAAGTTCCGCTGATGCCCATGACTTCTCTGGTCACTCCAGTCGTACCAAATGTTTGATGATGGACGTAATTTGTAGTGTTTGGGTGTATGTTAATGCACAGCTCTTGAGCACTGGAAAAGGACTCAGCACAGGTCGAAATTTTGGGCTTGTGTTCCAAATGGTCAAAACTGCACAGTGCTCTGGCTGCTTCAGTGTGGCAGTGATACCTTGGTGTCACTCTTAAAGAGCATGAGTGAGGCAGTCACTCATCAGAGTTTTTGGCATCCTACCATGAAAAAAATACAAGGTCGAAAAAAAATGGTCTTTTTGTTGTAGATTGAAGTATTTGTATGATGTAGCTATGAATGGAGTTATGTGTGACACAGAATTCTTTCTGCAAATGGCATTTTGACTTTATAGCTTTTTCCTTTTAAAGACAACGTCCAGGTTCCTTCACTTTCTCTGTTCCCTGAAAACCTCAGTAAGCTGTTACATGTCTAAATGTCTAGACAAAGATACTTCTCATGTAAATTAGTCCTCTGCTCACAGGTGGAGGAGACCTGTGAGAGGGACTTCCAGAGAGCTCCTGAACAACCTTGTTGAAGGAAACTTTGGGGCAGCACAGCTAGTATTTTGGCCTGTGTTCAACTGGAATGAATTGGAGGGAGGATTATCAATTACACATAAACATACAACCAGTTGTCCAGGAACTTTCAGAAAATACAATGCTTTACTTATCATACACTTCCTCTGAGAAGCAGGTAGGTTATTAGTCTGCAGGAATAGCTTTCAGACGCTTCCCTGGGCTGGAGGCCAGGGAAAAGAGATATTGTGAAAGAACTGCTTCCCTCTGAAATTGTTCACAGTCATATTGTCACCTAGGACAACTCACACTGTCGGAGTGCAGAGGTCTCTAAGGAAACAAAATAAAAATTTGTTCACTTCTAGGGTTAGACTGAATATGACCATCCTGCTGAGCTCATGTGATGCAAACTCATCACGTGCAAACTTTACATGACTTTTCTGACATAGTTGCTCTACTGCAAATGCATCTCAGCTGAAGCAGAGAAGGGCTGGGAGGTGCTTACCCCTTTCTCAGGCTGTAGGAGGCTGAGCAAGCTCTGCACTGTCTGGGCATGACTCTGTGAGACGTGGCTGTCTGGTGGGCAGCTTACTCGTAACAGGGGAGGTTCCCAGATGCATTAGTTTCCTCAAGTATCTTCTTTTTCAAGCTACTAGAGCTGAAAAAAGAAAAATGCTTCCTATGAAACTTAAAAATGTAGATTTTTCTGCCTTTTTTTAAAAATTTTTTACTTTAGCTCACCTTTTCTTAACAAGAGTAAATAATGAGAGCAGAATGAAAAGTGAATTAAATGAGGGTTTGCCATCAGAATTATGCTATTTTAGTGCTTTTTACAAATAATTGTAATACTTGGGGGTTTAATTACCTTTTAAGGATGTCAGTAAGTTTTGATATGAAATAAACAGTTTTTCATGAACAATTTCTGACCACCAGTCTCAAAGTCTTTCCAGAGGCCCAGTCGCAAGCCATGCCTGCTAACTGAGAGCTCATGCGCCTCATTGTGTGCCTCTGTGTTGGTGAGAGCTGACAAGAGTTATTGGAACTGTTGCTTCTAGGGACCTTCTGTGTCCGTGGTTTGCCCATTGACTTCAGTTTTCTCAAGATCTTCTGTTTAAACCATGAGGGACATACATACCCTATTTTCAGACACCCTTCCTCATGTACCCCTGCACATGTTTTCAGATTCATTGTCTGCTTATGTTCTGATGGGTTAATGTTCAGTGAAGGAGAGGCAGTAAAGCTGAGGAAGATGAAGCTGTGCTGTACCCACGTAGTCTTGAGTTTAAAATTCCTCAGGGCTTGAGACTTTTCCAAACTCTGTCAAATTTACCTCTATCTGCTGGATTTCTCCTGGACTTCTTGGAGGTGCAAAATTAATGAAAGCACGTCAAACAGGTGGAACGGGGTAGCTGTATCTCTACATTCAACTGGAGTTACCCAAATGATACGGAGTGTGGACTAGAAACCAGAGTCCCGATGCAAACACCTTCTGGTCCGAGGCTCCTATCTGGTATTTCTAGTTTACTGAGGTAATCAGAAAGCACTTTTCCCCTCAGGATCCAGTCTAGCTGGACTAGTACTAATCCCGTATGTAAAGAGAAGTATGGTGGAGTGATACCATTCAAAAAGTATTTTGGGATATTCCGGAAGGATCTTTGAGAAATAGGAACTTTCCTGCCCTTAAGCAAAAGCCTCTTACCCTTTCAAAAGAAAGCTGCAAAATGAATACAAGTTCCTAAAATTCAGTGATGAGAACCTTGGCTTTCTGAGGTGAGTATTTTGGTCCCTAAAATACATGTTTCTTTCCAAATCTTTCCTGTGACCCTGAAATACTGTGGCTAGCTGATGGTGCTGAAAGACCTGCTACAAGGAAGGTAATTTGGAAGAGGAAGGAGGGCACAGCCCTCCTAATCAGAAAACACCTAATGCTCTGGGAAATGGCAAGAGCTGCCACAGTATAACCTGAATATGGTCCATGAGCTGTGACATAGAATGGAAGGTCTCAGCTACAGGCCTTTATCTCCATGTGAACTCACATGGGTAGCTCCAAGGCATTATCACAAACACCCTGAAATGCCAAGTAATCATTATTAATAAACCTTAACTGTTTCCCTTCTGCTTTTATTTTCTGAAGCTTATTTTGCAAACATTTCCCTAAATCCTCTCAGCCTACTCTGAGCCTCCTCATCTCTCTGCTTTTTCAGGTTTTTATGCTGCTGGATGACAGTTTCCATTCTTAGCCCAAGACCATCATCACCCCTTTACACTTAACTGATTAATTTATATTTAATGATTAAATTATTATTAAATGATAAACCAAATTTTCTTCATTGTGAAGGATGAGTTGCAGGGAGCTAAAGTGGTCACTGTTCAGAGACCTGAGAAATAAACTTGTGGCTGGGTTACTGTGCACCTCAGAGAATATAACCACGTACTGGTGAGTCAATGGTATGACACCCAAGGAACGTGTGTACTTGTCCCGCACAGTCCTCCCCTTGCTCTGAGACCCCATTCCTAAAATGTTAGTTAGGCACTGTGCCCAGGCCCCAGCACCACACAGCCCAAGTAAGGAGAGAGGGGGCGAAATGCTCTGTCACCGGCAGACAGTCTGCCGTCCTTCAGAGGGGCAGGGACCGAGGCGGGGGCCTCTCCGGCCACCACGCTGAGTAGAGGCACAGGGGCCCTCAAAATGGTGCCTCTCTCTCCGCAGGTCTCCCTGCAGCCGGCTTGCCCCCTCAGGCACCATCTGGCATCAGGTGCAAGCATCAGCCCCATGAGTGCCTGAGCAACTGGAAATGGTGGCAGCAACAGGAGAAGCTTTAAGGTTGAAGAGAAGTGTGGGAGGTAATGTTCTCCTCCTGTCAGGTGGGTCCTTTCCCTGCACGTGGAAGCCATGCTGTCCTCTCCCCATACAGCGATTCTGTCACCTTTCTGTCCCCTCCCCATACTTCACTGTTTTGGGGTCCCTCTTGCAAAGCTGGCCAGGCTTTCTTCTGAGCCATGAGTGGTGATAACCAAAGAATTATAAAATGTCACCATGTTATTCATGATGGGGATTGCTGTTAACCCCTCATCTGCTTTTCTCTCAGCATTTCTGATGCTGGGTGCCTGCCCTCCTGAGCCACGGCACGGATAAAAACCAGCCACCTAGACATCCATGGGCTGCATTTTCATTAGCAGACTCAGCAGGGCCATAGCCAAGTTGTCCATACTGTTAAATTGCTGGTATAGCCCCATCAGACACCCCCTGCAACACCGCTTGGGTAAGGCTCAGGGCTGTCACGTGCCCAGAGGCAGCCCAGACATGAGCACTGTTTTAGGACATCGTGTGGGGAAAGATATGAGATTTTGGTGTTGTGAGACGTGAGCCATGCAGAGCCAGTCAGCCTCAGGGCCAGAGAAGGCCCCAGGTACATTTACTTGTCTGTATGAATGCCACCAGCGCTCCCATGCAGGGCCATTCCCTCCAGCAGCTGCTGTTGGGCTCTTTCGATGACCACAGCTGTCTGTGAGGAGAGCACAACGGGCTCACAGGAGCTATGTCACTGTGATCAGGTGTTTCCCGAAGTTACATGGTCTGTGGAGCGAGAAGGTAGCTGTGCTACTCACTGAACAAAGCTCCTGGCAGCCAGGGCGCTCCAGCTTGGTGCCTCAGAAGTCCACCGCGGCAGAAAAGCTTCAAGATGGTGGCTGTGCCAGCAGTAGCCAGGATGGCTGCCAGGCTGGGCAGGCCTCCTCCTTCCTCTGCCGCTGCATGTGCTTGGTGGTACTGGGCAGTGGGAGGTAAGTGCATGCTCCAGAAGGAAGCTGGCCCACCATGGTGGGCAGGTGAAAAAAGCATCCACAGGCTGAGCAATTTCAGCCCTGAAGACCAGCCCCTGGGCAGTTGCTACCCGACAGATTTAAGGAGGGCAGTTTTCCCTCTGATGTTAGTGGGAATTACATTGTACATGTACCAAGGTGAGAATGTGCCCCTAATTTGTTGGAAACCACTGGCAGTGAGTCGCTGTGTCAAAAGGGTTTTGGCCACTCATTCCTCGCTTCAGAAGGGCCCTATTTCCACACAGGGAAGGACTTGCTAGGAAGTGGCTTAAACAGATGAAAAACAGTCAGCAACTCTGAGAAAATTACCTGTATGTTTGTGTCAATTTAGTAAGAGAAATATACATTCAGATTAAATGTCTTTTTGATTTTTTTTTTTACAGAAAAGAAACAGATGAAGTGGACACTGAAGACAAAATATGCAAAGAAAACCTCAAGTTTGGTTTTAAATAGAGCAAATTGTTAGTGGAACTATATGGCAAGAAACCGTACCAGGATTTGGAGGTGCCACATTTTACCTGTACCACAGCAGACACTTTAGGTAAATTTAACTAAATATCATAATCTTGTATTGGCTCAGTTTTAGTGATGCGCACCCCTTTTTCCTATGTTGGTCCTATGCACCACAAGTATAGTATGCCCATGGAATTCACTTGCTCCATGGCTCTAACAGACACACATCCAGGTGTTAATATCTGTGTAAGACATTTTGCTTGGGTGATTCTGTTGTGAAAGGCTAATGCTTGTTTCCTCTTTCCATGAAGACAGTTGTCCTGGGTTCAGCTGGGTTAGAGTTAATTTTCACAAGAAGCTGGTTGAGCTGACCCAAACAGCCAATCAAATGGGATATTCTATACCGTGTGATGTCATGCTCAGTATTTAAGTGGGGATGTGACTGAAGGAGGGGCTTTTGCTACTCAGGAGCAAGCTGAGCGTGAGGTGGTGAGAACACTGCATGTTGTATATGCTTTTTATCAGTATTGTTGATTGTTGTTTTTTTCTCCCTTTGCCATTCTGTTAAACTGTTCTCATCCCAACCCACGAGTTTTGCCTTTTTCCTTCTGATTCTCCTCCTCATCCCATCGGGGAGGGAGGAGGAGTGAGAGAGTAACTGCGTGGTTCTTTGTTGCAAATTGAGGCAGAACCACAACACAACAGAGATGGTCTGCTTAACAGAAGTTCAAAGATTAGCAGTAAGCAGTGTGGAGAGGGTTTTTACTGACAGTAGCCAAGCCCAAGGGGGCCAGTTTGATCTATCATTTGTTATAACTGAATTCTGTGGTAAATCCATATTCCAGGAACTTACAGCCTAGTCTGCAGAGGACTTGAGTTGACTTTGACAGCAAGTTGGGAAAAGCATCTCTCCTTGACCAAAACCCAATCCGTGTAACTGTAGCTATTGGTCACAATAGCCTTTGTTAGAAGTACAGCAACCAAGTTTTCTCTAAGGCGTGGAGTGACTTCATTACTCTGTATGTTGATTTTTCTGAAAAGAAATTGTAAATAGCTTCAGAAAATTTCATGTTTCCAGTAGAAGGATATGACCCTCAGACAGCTTCATAATTTTGATTCATCTGATTATGGTGCCAATTATTTTACAGTGTGATGGGACTGAAAACAAGAAGAGTCTGAAGCCAAAATCACTTTCCGCTCCTGATGTTTTGGAGTTTGCTTTGTTTGGGGAAAAGTTATGACTGGTGAAAATACTAAATAGATCAAGGATGTTGATGATGCTTCCTTCACATGCCATATGCCTCACACCTGACCCAGAAGAACTATTTGAAATGGAGGACTAAATCAGTTTCTGCATCACTTAAATTCAAGGCTTGTTGATTCTAACTGCCTTTAGCTCTGCCAAGCTGCAGAGGTGAATACACATCTATTAAGAACCAGATTAACATCTGTTTTGTGTGCAGACAACTGTCAGAGTGAACAGGTAATCGCCATCAGCATGTTTACAGCTTTATGTATTGTCCTTCACACATGCATATGTATTTATACATGTGTATATACATATGTATTTAGGGATATTCAAGTTATTGTTATTACCTGACCTTCCTGGAGGTACTATAACACAGTCCTTAAGAACATTCTCCTACCCACCTCCCTATACTTAAGCGACATGAAAGGAGGAGAGGAACAAAGCTGTTCTGAGTGTAATACTACTGTGGTGTTAAAGGCCTTGTTTGCCAAACTCCTGTGAGACTACAAACCTGTCGCTTTCATCCAAATTCACAGGTAGAATTCAATGCCTAAATATCTTTATTGGTATTGGTAGGCTTTGGCCTCCCAACAACTCCCTAAACCAGGAATGATAGCATTCCTCTACCAGACAAGGGTACCTGCATTAATGAGATTATCAGATTCCAAAGAGACAGAGGCCCCACACTGACTCCCCTGGTCTCACCTGTCTGATAATCTGTCTATAACATCATATCATTCCTGCTTAAACACCAACTTCTCCTTACTTGACTGCCAAACTATGAAATGATAGCTTCAGTGGCAACACCATGATATTCAAGGCAGGTGAAAGTATCGTGTTATCATCATTCTCCTCTTTCCCTCTCTTGTATTCTCTGTTGTATTCTGTACTGGATATTTGTGATGCTTGTTTTGGTTTGGCCTGGATAAATGCCAGATGCCCACCAAAACCGCTCTATCACTCACTGCCCCTCCTGGTTTGGCCTGGATAAATGCCAGATGCCCACCAAAACCGCTCTATCACTCACTGCCCCTCCTCAACTGGACAGGGGAGACGAAATATGATGAAAGTCTTGAGGGTTGAGACAAGGACAATTACCATCATAGACAAAACAGACTGAACTTGGGGAGAAAAGGGAGTTTAATTCATCACCAATCAAATCAGAGTAGGATAGTGAGAAATAAAACCAGATCTTAAAACACCTTCCTTCCACCTGTCCCTTATTCCTGGGCTCAACTTCACTCCCATTTTTCTCCCTCCTCCCCCTGAGCGGTTGAGGGTGATGGGGAATGGCGGTTATGGTCAGTTCATCACATGGTGTCTCTGCTGCTCCTTGTCCCGCAGGGGGAGAACTCCTCACACTCTTCCCCTGCTCCAGCGTGAAGGTTCTTCTCACGGGAGACAGTTCTCCATAAACTTCTCCAACGTGAGTCCTTTCCATGGGCTGCAGCTCTTCATGAGCTGCCCCAGCGTGGGTCCTTCCCACGAGGTGCAGTCCTTCAGGAACAGGCTGCTCCAGCATGGGTCCCCCATGGGGTCACAAGCCCTGCCAGCAAACCTACTCTGGCGTGGGCTCCTCTCTCCACGGGTCCGCACATCCTGGCAGGAGCCTGCTCCAGCGCAGGGCTCCCCACGGGGTCACAGCTTTCTTCAGGCATCCACCTGCTCTGACGTGGGGTCCCTTCCACAGGCTACAGGTGGATATCTGCTCCACCATGGACCTCCATCTGCTCCGAAATTTCAGGAACCTCCCCCCCCCTCCTCCACTGACCTTGGTGTCTGCAGAGTTGTTTTGCTCAAATAGTCTCACTCCTCTCTTTACCCTGCCATTTCACTGCACAGTTTTTTTTTCTTCCCTGTCTTAAATATGTTATCACAGAGGCGCTACCACTGTTGCTGATTAGCTTGGCCTTGGCCAGTGGTGTGTCCGTCTTAGAGTCAGCCAGCACTGGCTTTATCAGACATGGGGAAGCTTCTCGCAGCTTCTCACAGAAGCCATCCCTATAGCCCCTCTGCTACCAAAACCTTGCCATGCAAATCCATAACAATGCATCACACGGTGGGTGTGTGTATTCTGGGAAGGGTAAAGCATGTGCTTGTGAGCTGGGTGAGTTCTCCATCTCAGTAGGACTTGTTTCATTTCACATGAAGACATGTAAATTTAAGGGACCGTATGTCTTTGAGTCTTGGCTGAGGCCATACCAACGTATGCTGTGTAATACTGATCCATGTTTTGTGATGCCAGTGCACCATTACTCTCTCATCTGGAAACTGGAAGCAATACTAAGAATTCCTTGTCAAGGATGACTGTGAGGATGAAATGTTTTGAGGTGGGGAAGTAGCTGCTAAGAATATTATTTGTATGGTACTAAGCAGATTTTTTTTGCTGTATCCCTGAATCTCTATCTCCATATAAGACAAAAGCATACCATGGTTCTGTAAGAAACTCTGAGACCAGTGCTAATACACTGTGACCTGCTTAGGAAAAAAAAAAAAAAGGTATGTATGGAAGAGATTGTATGCTATATACACTTGGAAGTGCTTTAGAGTATCAGTGCATACTCCAGTCTCTTCCTTTCTTGGAGAATTGTAGAGTGCAGGTGTTAAGGTTCATGGTCCGTATGTATATAGAAGAGGAAAAAGGAAATTAGGGTCTTTAAGTAGCAGTTATTCAATCTGATGTTTTTGGAAAGAGAGATCATCACCAAAGAGAGGAAGATGTTATGTTCCAATGTGTCTGAGCAGATAGGTTTTTATGGAACACTCTTCAGGGTTGAATACAGAAAAAAAATTCGTTTTTCTGAAAAGTTAGCTCTAGCCTGCTGTCTGATCTAAGGAGCATTAAAGCTACTAGGCAGGTTTTCAACTTAAATAGAGTTTAGACTGCAACCTTAATTCTCAGTCCTAAGTATGGAGATTTTCTGATTCATGCCAAACTTTTTTTATTTAGTCATAGAATAAAAAAGATTAAAAAACCAAAAAACATAAAAAAACCAAAAAAACCCCCAACCAAACAAAAAAAGCGCTAAAAGACAGCCAATCTAATGATAATATTTGTTGGCACCAGTTCTTTTGGCCCCAACAGGAGCAGGCTCCTGCCATGGTTCTGCACTTCCACATAGTCCTGATTTTAATGAGAAAAGGAAGAGGCATATAGAGAGCGTAACACTTTGCAGCGGACCAGTCCATGCCTCAGAATTAATAATGTAGCAAATTAATAGCCTTTGAGAACTGCTCCTTTGTAGGATGACAACCCAGTGTGCCATATTTCCTACAAAACCATAGTTTGACTAGTATACTGGTCAGATGTTACACGTACATTCATGTCACAGAGTACCAAATAGCAGTAACAGTGGAGATATTTTCCAAGTTTTACACAGACTTATTCTTTCCATTTCTTTTTTTTTTTTTTAAAAAAAAAAGTTAATTATCAGTCCACCTCAAGCACTGCTTTTTTCTCATCTAACCATCCCCAGCCACCTCCCCAACCGTCAAGCTGTGTGAAATCTTTCCAGCAAGACCTAAAAACGTGATATCCTCTTGGATTCTTGTTTCATGTGGAATCTCAAGATGAGAGAGGCCTCAGGATAGAGCACTAACTGACAGGGGGATGGCAAGGCAGTTGGGATTGTGTAGGCGTGCAGAACTGAGGAACTGGGGCTGCTCAATATGCTTTCAATGAAACTAATAAATACAGCTATTGCATGAATAGAGCTGATTGACACGAGGAATTCCTAATTCCCCCCTTCCATCTGCAGCCTTTTCAGTAGCAGAACAGAATAAGGAAATTTAAAAGGAAACTGGGACATGTATTTTCAAAAAAATGTTAGACAAAATTGCAAGCAAGATGCTGGATAAAAGAAAAATTGTTCTTTTTCTACATAAAGCCCAGCAAGGTTTTCCCGTGTTCCTTCCACAGAAAAGAATCAAGCTCTCTCTCACAGTTTCCAGGGAGCCAATGGAAAGATCAGTAATGACACAGCTGAAAAAAATTTGAAGTAGAAATTGTTTTTCATTATCATTTTCGTGACTGGGAAAAAATTGCTAGGAAAAATCAGCTGTCCTACCACTTTAAAAAAAAGAAAATAAAAAAATAGAAGTGAGCTTTGAAATGTCTTTATGATAAAGAACAAGAATTTTCAAGGGAAAATGCAGCCCTGATCTAATTATGGAAAGGAGTTTGCAGCCACACAGCTCTGACTTCATTGCACCATGCAGGATCAGGCAGCACATTTTCTGCACTGAGTAGGATGTGGGTAGTTAATTCTTTGGGGAAAAGAGTACCTGCATTTCCACAAACCTTATTTTTCCCCCATTAGCATGTTGACTATATATTCAGTTCTAAAATATGGGAACAGGGATGAGGGATGACCTTGAGGACAACTAAACTGAAATTGCAGTGGTATATTCTGAAGTAGGGAGCTAGGCAGAGGAGTTGTTTAAAAATAGGTAGATGGCCAAAAATAGATGCTATCAAAGTCTACATACCACAAGCTTAAAAATAATAACAGGTGAAAGCAGAGTGTATGATAGTGGAAGAAGAACTTGACATAATGGGTATTTCTGAAGAATGAGGGAGTGTCAAAAATCAATGGGATATTGTAGTACTTAGTATAATCTCTAGAGCAAGGACAGATTAGGTCACAAAGTGGGGTGGAGGAAGGGGACTCTACAGCTGCAAGACACCATTGGATCTGTATAGATAAGGTTTTAGGAGGTGAAGAAAACCAGATAGTAAAATACTTATCTATTAATGGTTGACAAAGAGCAACTGTATATTACGAGTACATAAAAGGGACTGCAGCATAACTGAGCAACCTCCTCTGGGTAAGAAGCATACCAAAGAGCAGCTTGCCAATATTAAAATTTGGAAAGGAGGAATTTTCTCATAGAAAATACCAAATCAAATAGAGAAGCTAGTGAACAAGCCTTAGAACTGTGAGGAAGGATATTCAAATCCATAGGCTGAGCAAGGAGTGTTTTTATGAGTAACTCACAGTGATCACAAGCCACATACAGTAGATTTTAAAGACTACATTATCTAATGACTGCTTCACTACCTTCCCACCTCACACCCTAACATTAGACTGAAATATTTTCCAAGATATTCTTCCTTCTTCTGTTCGCCTTTATATCTCCCTCCCACAAAACTGTTACAGCAGTAGTCCAACTGTCTTCATGTTGCTGTGGATATATGCAGAAGACTCCCACACCATTGTACAGATGATAGACCAGAATGCCTCAAAGCGTCCCTGAGCTGCTTAACCTTATACCTTGCACATGCTGAAATCAAGGAATCTTAATTAAAGTTGGGGCACAGGAGGGAGGGTGTAGGCTACTCCACAGAGATTTAGGTCAAACATATGCACAAGTCTTTGTATGGATAGAGCCTCCAAGTCTCATACAAAAGTGAAAAAAAGAAAAAAACAAAACAAACCTGTAAATTCATAGTTACAGCAAAGATTATTTGTATTTTAAAAATAATTTGGCCAGAGCCTGGCTTGCAAAGGCCAATATTCTTATTCCATAACTAGGTTAGTGTTTCTGGCTTTCTGCTGAATCCTGCAAATATCCAAATTAAACTAAGGTAGTTCAGAACATAATTTCTGTCATTCTTACTTCTCATTCTGTGTCCTAAGTAAACAGGTGCATGGTGTGCATCACGCAGTGGGCAGCATAGCTGAGCTCTGACAAGTATTCCAGGGTCAAACTCATTTACATCAATGGAAGTTTTGTCTTAGCAGTGAAAGTGCAGCAGAGTCCCCTCTGGGCTAATCTGTTGTGAATGTTTGTGCTATTGATTCTAGGAGGATGAATATTTTTTATACAGAAAAAGGAGTCAGGAAGAAAAGAAATGGTAGCATCATGAAAAATATTTAATAATAATTAATTAATCCCCCTTCCCTAGCTCTTTGTTCTAGCGGACCACCTATTTAATCAGGGAGTTTTAATCAGATCAGTGGTTTTCAGATACAGGCAGTTAATACACTGGCTGTCACAAGTTTGGCTATCAAATGATACTCTTCAGGTTTTATGCCTCCTATGGATTATCAAGCTGGATATCTTGCAATAGAATGAACATTCATGAGTAACCTTTATAAGCACATGAGATTATACTTAAGGAAGTATTAGACTCCTTTCAAGGTTTCAAGTTAAATATACCCAACCTGATATCCTCAGATTCAAAATCATGACTGCTGCCAACCCTAAGGCTGAGTCATATTTCTGTGAAAATCAGAATCATTGCATTGGCTTTACAGGCAGCACATGTAGGCTCAAAATGTATGATTAAAAAATGAGACCTCTTTATTAAAATATTTTTAAAGTATTGGCAGCATTTTTCCACATTTGCTACAGGTGGGAACATTTTTTGCCATGGTCACAAACACATAAAATTAGATGGGTATTCAAAAGATGTCCTGGAGACTCAGGAAAGATAAAGTTTTGCATGGCAGTTTTATTTCTTCCTCTTTTTTTTACTTGTTATTTGCAAGGCTCCTTGGTGCTAATTTACGGTTTTCAAAAACATAGTTAAGTAGTTCATGTATAGAAGACAAACATCAGTAAAAAAGCCAGGTTCAGTCTTATGTATACTTAGTTCTCAGGCTTCCAGAGAAATTGAAATGATTCAGAAGTACAAATTCCTGGTAAAAAGTTGGGAATGTGCTGCTATTTTTATAGCCTATTCCCCCACAATATTATTTAATTGCCTCCTACAGTCCCTCACCCACCCACTCACCATATTTAGGAAAGAGAAAAGTTTGCACATATGTTGATATACATGATATATGATGGGGAGAAAAAGAATATGGGAAAGGTAAAAAGAAAAAGGAGGAAATGAGAAGGAGGGGGGGCGGAGAAGAAAGAGTAAAAGAGGAAAGAAAAGCAGAAAAAAAAGAAGGTGTTCATCTACAGAGCTGCAGAAAGGAACACACAGCCTCCAGTTCAGGAAAGACTTGCTGTTCCCAAAGAGGTGATTAATCATGTGCATGTAGTTAAGCACACACTTATGTGCCTTGCAAAATTGGGATGTAGCAGGAAATTGTGTGCAGAGTAGAACATCCTGATTTTATTTCCTAAAACGTCATCTTGTCTTTAAGAATTTGTCTGCCCAGAGAACTGATAATCACAGGACAAAATTGATCATCCAGGCTCTAGAGCAACTGATTGCTAGCAGGTCAGCTGAAGTATGTCCTGTGCTGGGGACTAATTGGTGGTGGTCTCCAGTTGTTAAGGAATCTGCTGGAGAAGACTGTGAAACTGTGCATATCTATTTCCGATTTCATTAGTACAGGGACAGAAAATGGGAACAGATCCTCGTTCTTTACATTCATCCTCACTTGCAAATATCTGGGTGCTAGAAAAAAAAAAATCGCTAGATTCTTATTTATATCCTAGTACCTTTTTATAGCTGGTTAGAAGGGCCTTCATATTAGAATCAAGAAAAAAATTGCAATGAATTATAAAGTAGTTTAAATTGCTTTTCTGTAAATGTGAATCTGACCTCAAGTATTAGGAGCTCCAGAGTGAAAGAATAGCATGGTTAAAAAGTAAAGGGACAGTGAGGGTTAAGTTCAGGTGTGTAATTGCTTTGCAGACATTCATCATGCAAAAATAGAAGGCAAAAACTTGTTAGGAAAATTAAGACGGTGTGATAGAGTAACACATTTACTTCTAGGTAAATCAGGAGTAGTTCTCCTGAGATCAGCAGATTGGTGTAAATTGAGCCTGGAGCAAGATAAGACTCCGAGATAACATTTGCTCAAGTTACCTCTCTTATTATTATCATCTATTTGGAGCTGCAGCACAAGAGGATAAGGGGAGAATGCTTGAGAAATAATTAACAAGTAACCAGCTGAGAGGGTCTCATTATTTTGAAATGTAAATTCTTTTGTGGATTAAATCTGGACCATTAGCTCAGCTCTGTGATAGAGGAAGTTTCATCAGAAGTGAAAAAAGAGGAAGCAAGGAGCTTTGTGGTGTTGTGATGGACATTGAAATAGCTGATCCACTGGGCAATATTCCAAGAATGTACAGAGAGCCGAAAACATGAGCTTGTATATCTGAACTTAAACTCTGCAAGTGGAGCTGTGGGAGGCTCTTACTCTCTTCAGATTATGCAGAAAGGAAAAACATGACTTACACTGACCAGCAGTTACCAAACAGTCAGTTTAATTATAAGACAAATTCCTATTCAACAGGATCTTGATAATGTTTCATACAAATGTAAGTTCTAGTGCAGAACAGACAAAAATTTCTTCTCAGATCCTTAGCGTAGATTTTTATCTGCTCCACATGCCTGGAGTTCCTATTCATGAAACCAAATTTCTGCACACATAAAAAGACATGTGTAGTGGATTTTGACACCTTCCCAATTGACTTGCACAAGAATAATCACCTAATTTAAACACTCACTGAAAGGCACTCTTTTTTTGATGTACACAAGGTCAAATTCTGTCCTGATTATAGAGCAGGATGTAGGAAAAACATTGAAGTTAGCAAAACAACCATGGGTAACAAAGCTGTCCTTTCAAAACTTCTTGTCCTGTGGGGTGGATCTCTAGACCTGAAATATGCAGTCAACCTCCAACCAACCTCTTCTTGACTGACGCATGTCAGGGAGCCAAGATCATAGCATTTGGATTTTGCAATCCACTTCTGTCTTCTTTCCAAGTGCAGCAGGAGACTCCCCAGGCATTTCATTACCAGAAATAGTAGTGATCTTCTGTCTACCTTGGGACAGTGTTGTATGAAATGCAGTTACCTATACTGAACGACCAAAGGACCAATAAGATCATTTGAAGTATTACTCCACAGCTATGCAATCCAGTCAGCCTGTCAAAAGTACCATACTATGTGTACCACAACTTTCACATAAACAGTGAGCAGTACTTTTCATAAACTTTGTGGTGAAGGCTTTGGGTGAGCTGGCCAAACTTGCAATTATGGGGTTATCTCCAGCTCCACTACACTGATTATTGTTCATATTCTTGGGCTACAGAGAAAATTTATGTGGTATTTGAAAAGATAAGCCTCTGGAAGAACTGGAAGGCCTCATTATATATTGGCTAGAGCAGAAAATAATTCCTTCTTCTTGTTTAACAAGAAGCCACCATCTACTTTTCTCCTCATTCTGTCCAGCTACACAGTCAGGCTTTATTTTACCCATTCAAGAAATAGAAACTTCACCTCTAACATGAAAACATAGGTTTGTGCCAAGATCTAATTAGGCGCAGGCTATCCTTTACTCTAGGTGCTGCACAGACTTCTGAAGGAAACTATCTGTGATAAGGATGTTGACTTCTAGTTTAAGACAAAGCGTCGGCACCCAGGGTAGAAGGAGGTGGGGAGTTAGGGAAATGCATGGTTACAGAGACCAGCTTTTAGAATGTAAAATGGGTAAAAATTTTGAATTCTCACACTTTTTATACCTAAGGCCCCAGTAATGGGATACCAATAGGATAGGTAAAATTGTGTTCCTTTTAAATACCATGTCTTGTCTTGTCTTCTGGCTTCATCAACTAACTAGCAGTTGTTTTCACTGCAGAATAAAACAAAAAGTGAAAAAAAAATCACAGAGTGAGCTTACCAGATGTTTTTCATGGGTGTTGCATACAGCACTAGTACAGCATTATTCCAAATGACTTATACCCTCTCAAACAATGATAGCTCTAGGAAACAGCAAATATTGACACTCCAGTAATGTTTGCCCAGCAATCAGTGAGAGGTATACAGCACCTAAGGCGTCTTTGTTACAGGAATCAAGTAGGAAAATGGAGAACTGAGATCCTCCAATAAGAAGTATATAATAAATACTGACATTATTCAAAAAGTCCACTCTGCAAATCTTTCTGAGGCTATGCATTTGTCTGCTTCTCAGTCGGTACCACTTGAAACTCCCACTCCAGTTGTCTACCTCCCAGTATCCATACCTTCCATTTTAACATTATCTCCCACATGTGAAAATAGAACTTTAAACAGCATCCACCAGTTCTGCCTCCAAAAATAATCAGTACCGGCTTTATCAGAGGACATAATCCTGCAGCTGAGGAGATACTGAAAATATGCCTCTAGTGAATGTTTTCTCCTATTTCCATTAACTCCATGGTGAGCTGACAAAGACTTCAGACACTTTCATTATATGACGTGTCTTCTTCCTGCAAACACTTGTTTCCTTCTCGCTGCTTGACTGATGCTAATGTTGTCATTTGTCATGACTAAGGTTAGCCTTCCTGTGTACCAGAACATTGAGATTTGAAAAGGTAAGTCTGGAGTCTTAAGTAAGTTATCCTTCACCACTTTATACCACCAGGCAAGGGAGTCAGCAATCCATCTTCACATAGGGAGGGCTGGAATTCCACCTCTTCTGTGTCACTGGAGCACTCAAAGCAGTTGGAGGAGATTAGTGACTCAAGCCCCAAACCTTCATTGAATGGAAGCTGGTTCCAAATGTTTGTATATGCAGTGCACGGGATAGAACTTCTTACAGCAGACATTCAGCAACCACTCTACGCGACTCCATCAGGGACAGATCGTTAGTCTGTTTCCTGTACGCTATTTTCTGATTCTGTTAGCATTCACAAATATCTCAACATCTAGCATTTTTCTGTTAGAACCTCTATAATTTGTCACTGCTTCTCCGAGGACAAATATTTGCTATAGAAAGATGAATCTGATTGGCTTGGTTTTAGGACCATAGCTTTTTCTTTTCCTTCTTTTTCTAATAGCTTCATTATTGTTTTTGGCAGCTGAGTCACAAGAAGATGTTACATAAAGGGTATTTGCAGTATAATGAGGTTCAATGGAGTTGAAAGCTAAAGTTCATTAGCCTCACATTTAAGGCTATTAGAGCAGAGAGGCTGTAGTGAGGCATTGTGTTTGTCATTTGCACATTGATTCTGAAAAGCAAAAAGCATAGATTCTCCAACACTTACTGGCTTCCTTTTCAGCCTCCCAGCTGATTTTCATTTGGAACAGTGTCCAGTATTGCAGAACGGAGATTGATAGAACCATTCAGCACAGTGTCAGCAAGTGTACGTAACCTGTTCTGACCATCACCAAAGTTACCAGGAGAATGAATCAGAAAGGATTTGAGCAAAATATGGTGTTGGTACCATAGTGACCATGCAGTTGCTAAGGATGTGATTAGCACTCCGATTGCAGGAACAGGAGAGTTAATTGCTATGTGCTCATTCCATTTCTCTAGGGGAATACCTGTTTGCCAGTTCTACAAGACAAAAAAATACCAATCTGCCTCATGATTTTACAACATCTGAAGCCAGCACCTGTTTGACCCTGAACATTTCCATTATGAAACTAGAATACATAACTTTTATCTGCTAAGTGCAACATATATAATGCTAACATTTACCTTCTTTTTGACTGTATTTCCCCCTCCCATGCACAACGTGCACTTACTTCTTCACTTGCCTTTGGAAACTTTAGAGCTTTTTTTTTTCTGTAAGTCTGAAATTCATCTATTAAGCTGAAGAAGGCTCAGGGAAATGAACTGAAATGTCTAAGTGAGAATAAAAATGGCACTGTAAGGATGGGATAAAAAAAAGAGCTCAGAGTAATGGAGATTGATCACTCAGTCTGTCCATGGCCTCAAATAAAACTGTGAATTTAACACGTTAGGTTACGGTTAAGAAGCTGAGTTGTTTCTGTGGATATAATATAGTTTCAGATTGTCATGGGGAGCCATTTATTTATTTTTGTGTTTGTGAGTCATTTAGGCAGTCCCTTTATGTGAGTGAAAATACGTTTATTTTCCCACTCCTTGCTGTTGTGTGTTCTATTAATATCACACTAGTTGAAATAGATGGGCACACTAGAAACTACTTGGTGCTGAATTTGTTTTTCAGATTTCTTTTTCTCTTCTTTTTCTTCTTCAGGCAGCTATTTTTATAAACCAGTTTAAAAGCCCCCAGGAACTTTTAGTACAATTTTTCCTCCATTTTTAAGACACAGGGCTTAACCCTGCAACAACAATCCACTAGGATGCAGGAGCCTGTGTAAGGTCTGTGATGTCTTTTATCCCTTTCAGGCAAGATGGAGGTGATACTATTTCCCTAGCTTTCCAAAACAAAGCATCAAGCACTCAGAAGTGGCCTCAGTTCCAATTGCTTCTATTTGATTCAAATAAAAGGAAAAAAGCTGGAAGTTGTCAAAAGATAAGCTAAAGAGAGTAGAAAAGGAATGTTGCTGTGAGATATACTGGTCCGGGTGGTTTACCAACAGCCACAATTACCATCTCCCCTCCCTCACCAAGGACATTCATGGTAGCTGCTGCCACAGATGCTTTTGCCCCTTTCCTCATGGCAGAAGCTAACTGGATACTGGTATGTTTGGACCTTTTTATGGTCCCCATAACCTCTTGGAGTTGTTTCTCTTTGCTCTGCCCTTCCTGTGGCTCTGTTTGGATTTTAGTAAGGTATGGGCACTCCAAGCAGCGATCTGGTGCCATGTCACGCTTGGCACTGTACGTACAGACTGTAATGAAGATACTGAGGAGCTTTTTATCTAAGGAGATGAGGCACAACAGATTTACAAAGGAAATCAGTGGAGAAAATTAATGTGAAGTGTTCCCAGCTGCGCTGAGCAGTTCCTAACTGAGGGAGGTGACAGACAAGAGCTCAAAGTCCAGGAGCTGGAGCCAGAAGACCTGACTTTCAAATCTGAGTCAGCTGTTTTCACTCATATTGAAATGATGGGGGATTAAAGCACCCATACTTGATGGATGTGCCCTCCCCTTGATGGAGGCAAGGGGATTGTACTAGGGGCTCCAGGAAGTTATCTGTGTGCTCCTGAACTCACATAGGCTCAGTTGTGCTATTACTGCTGTCTGTAGCAGAAAGAGGATGGCACTGAAAATGAGATCCTCTTCACACCCTCGGCCAGCATGACCCAGTTAGCTTGCAGCAGACATCAATCAGGATGTTTGCCTCTGCCTGTGACTGAGCAGCAAGACTGCTCTAGTGCACTGGCTTGGCTCTTGCTTTGCCCCCCATTTTTCTCCCTGTTAAGTGTCACTCTCTCCTTGTGATGTTTACTGTCTAGGTAGCAAGGTATGTGCACTGTGGAAGAGGTGCCATCTTTGTTTTAAATGTCGCAATCATACCTTGTCCACCATGACCCTGACCTCTTGGTATTGGTCTTAAGGGCTATGGAAATAGAAATTAATACATAAATTCTCCCACCTTAACAATAAAGGGATGGTGGGCTGGTTGTGACCCGATAATGCATATTCCCACCCTCCTAGGAGTCTTCAACCCTAGGTTGTCACTCCATGATGGAACACATATTACCATCTGCTGAATGTAACCTCACCAGCTTTCTTCCCTGTGGGAAAGTGCCTCTGTCTCTTTGTTCTTTCTTAATTGTGTATTTTGGTTCACATACAACCCATCTTATATCCTCACCTCGGCCAGTGGGAGGGCAGTAATTTTGAAAGGGCATTAATAGTCTATTGTTTCATACCTGCTTCAGATAGATCAATGAAAGTTCCAGCTTTTCCAAAGATACTGCTGGACAGGAAGCAAATGTTATGTAAAGGTGAAGTGCTACATAGACAGCTCTGCTGACTTAGGCAGACAGATAAGAAGAACAAGCTTCCTGGAAAGGGAATCTAAAAAGACCAGTCACAGGGAGGAAGAGACAGGAACAACAGATTGGAGGAGAAAGCAGGAAATTAAGGACAGCTGTACTGGTGTCAGTCCTACTTTCCTAAAATCCAAGGGAGATGTGTCAGCATCTACAAATAAGAGCGAGATCAAGATGTGAGAACTTACCCCCTCATTGCCTACAACTTCCATTGAATATGCTGGTATTATCTACTTTCTCAGTCACTTTATTCAGCTGAGCAAACTAGCCTGGTAAAATGTGTCATTTGTCTTCCCTAGGAACAAGTCCACAACATCTGAGTGTTTTTGATCTAGGACATAATTCTCCTCTGGTGTTACTAGCAAAATCAGTGGTATCACCTTGTGAGTCATCTTGCACAGCAGCAGTTTTTGGAGGCGTTCTGCTTTCAAATGCTCCATATATTTTAATGTCTTTTTCCAAAGTCCTCAGGCCCTAGGAGGCCAATTTATAACACATCTCTTTTTAAATACATGTGCCAGAAACCCACACATTCAGCATGTCCAGCATGTCAAGCACAGGAGCTTGACATTAACGTCTTAAACCTGTGGCTGAAATCCTAAAAAAACCACCAGAATTTTCAAGAGGGATGAAATCTAAAGAGCTTCAACCCCACACCAAGAAATTATGTATCTGGTCCCTTTGAAAATCCAGAAAATTACAAGAGACAGTGCTTATAACACAGGACTCATTTTCTGGCCTGTGTGAAGTGTTTTACTGCATTTTACACTGGTTTCTCTTTGAAGTGATATCCATCCATCAGAGGACCCAACCAAGGTCCAGGAATTTTCAGCACCTCTTACTGTTGACATGTTCTTTTGGCTGCAGTTTCACCTTCTATAACATAAAAGCTGGTGAGGAAGGATAAAAATGTAAGGGAAAAGAGGAAGTTATGGTGACCAGGTTTCTGAAGCAGATTGAGATCTCTTCAATGGGACAGAAAAACCAGCAATTATTACTGGGCACCATATTCATACTGGACTAGAATGTGTACAAATAGGCTTGGCAGAGTTTCCCCAGGAAAAGGAGTCCCTGAATTTGTTCCTATATTTAAACAAGGATGTAAGTATAATTATTATAGGACTGCACAGTCCTGGTATAATGACAGGGAAACTGCTGCTTTGTTCTATTACTCTGTTGTATAACCAACCCTCTGCCCCATAAATCATTGCCCAAGTACATTGTTCTGTTGGAGAAATTCTGTTACTGCCCCAAAAACATAAAAAAAAAATCTATACTACCTGGCTTTTGGAGACCAAACAATGGCTGTGCCTGGAAAATTACTTCCCTAGCAACTTGTTGTACTAACAAAGCACGTTCCTTCTGTGCAGACAGATCCCAGGAGGCAAAAGCATTCAGCATTCCATAACTTGGGATCACAGTTGCAGGAATGGGCCTCGGGTTTTTTATTTTGTTTTGCTTGTAGTGTTTTTTTTCATGACTGGCAGTCTCCTAAGCAACAAAATGGGTAGGAGGAAAAATAGCAACTAGTCTAATGACAAAACTAGGGGAAATCCCAGTCTGAGTCATTGTAGGAAAGGGAATTAGCAGTCCCCTCGAGCCTTGTGACACTTATTCAACAGAAAAAGTTGTTCAAGATTATCATCCTGTCATGTGATGAAGACATGGGGTATGTTCTTAATGGGTCTTCCTAATTGCCTTGCCTTCTGCTTGCTTTTAAAAAAGCAGTGTTTTAACAATTGAAGAGTAAGTTCTCTTTTCAGCAGGAGCTAAATTCACACAGAAACCAGATTTTGTTCCCAGATTGGCTTTAAATGGGAAAAAAGCTTGGCGTTTCTACAGGCTTGCTCTTGCTTTTCAAGCCACAAATGGGAACAGAATCTGACTCTTTAGTCACTTCCATAATGGCAGCTCCTGCATAGCTTATAGCTTCTTCATTTCTCTACACAGGCCTCATCTGAGATCTCTTCTGTCTGAAGGATGTGGCTTTTTAGGGCTGATACTTGCTTTATCTCTAAGCATTTATGCTGATGCTCTAAGCATATTCCTACAAAACAGAAAGTTGTTGATGTGTGTTTCTAGAGAGTGCAATGGTCAGTTCCGAGTTAACACTTCCACAGGAAGCTGCAGTGCAAAAATAGGGTGTTTTGGTTTGTCCAACTTCCCAAAGGATCAAGGAACTCTCAGAACAACCTTTGGCTGAACTCAGATACGTCCAGAAATACACACCGATTTATGTATGTGCCACCCTTGTTTTAAACACCCTGCAGGTTCTTTCCGATTTTTGAGGGCTTTCAGCTTGTACACTACTTTAAATAACATGCAGTGTAAGTTATATGCTGATATTGTCTCTTATCGTGTATGACTACGTTACATGACTTCTCAGCCTTTTAGCTTCTTATCATCCTCTTATGGTTTGGATCAGGCCTTTTCATGTTGCTAATGCAATTGAGTCAGCTATGTGTAATAATCCTCATCAACAGAAAACAATAATACAACCAAGCAGCAGGATTAATGCAGTTTTGTTTCCTCTGAAATTGTGTCCCCGCCCACACACAGTCTGACACAGAAGTGTAACCCACTGCTCCTCAATTTCCATCATAAATGTGCCAAAAAACACCCTCAGTTTCCTCTGCTCTCCTCTTGGAGAGGCCCTCCGTGCTCTTTTCAAAGAAGACCTAGTTACTGACCTCATTGCACACCGCTTTCCCTCTTAAAGGCACTAACGTGGGGTCTGTACTCCATGCAGCCACCTTTTTTTACAGCTCTTATAGGAATTACTTACTTTTATAGCCTCTCTCACATGGCTGGTTTGGCTGAAGGCAGCCAGCTTGTTCACGAGGTATTAAGGAGAGGCTGAGAGATAGACAGTATGATCTCTCAGGCATTACTTCTTCAGGAAGAGAGGGTAAAACCACAAGTGATTAGAGCCCAAGTCTTTATGTCTATGGACCTGGGTTTTTAGAGGTGTCTTTATTGCACAGAGCTAGTGATTTTGTTGAGGAGGTATTGTGTATATTCCCACATATTTTCTAATCATTACATTTTACCATCATCCACAGAGGACAATAGAAATGTTTTAGTATAATGGTTAATTTGTCTAGTTGGCTGTGAGAGATTGGGAACTCTCAACCAAGGCAACAATTCCCTTCTTTTTTAAGCAGCTTGGAAGTTTCCAGGGACCTTGTCTGACTCCCAATTCCCCTCCCTTACTGTCACCTCTCTTCTAAATTGGCACAAGTTGCCAAAAGTACTTGCTGCCCAAGCAGTGGATGGCATGGCTTCCTGCAGGGCTGTCAACATAGTTCTTTTAATCAGTCAGGGATTTGTTGCTGGATGAAATAAATTTCCCCCAGACATCTTTCAAGTGAATGGTCTCCACAGAATTCCCGACCCAAGTTGCCGTGGGAAACAGGGTAAAAACATTTTAGAAATCAAGCTCTGGTCTCAAGCATGTTAGGATTTACAGGGTCAGATCCAGCATTGCTAAAACCAGGAGAAGTTTAACTACGGACTCAGTGAGTGCCCATTGCCACTTCGCTACCATGGTGACAGAAACCTTAGAAATTTCTGAGACATTGCTAGTGTGCTGGACTAATTTCAAGCTTCAGTTTGGAATAGTCTGTACAGCAAATTTAACACTGACATTTAAATTATAGTCAACTATCTTTTCTCCTAAAATGTGTTAAATAATACATATATTTACAACTTAGAGGTACATTGTGGTTTTGCAAATTGTCCTTTTCATCTAGAAAAAATGACTGCTCAACAGAGTATGATTTGTCTTTAAGCAGCTTCTGCTTCCACTCTCATGTTTGGAAAATGCTGCTGTTCTTCAGCAAAGAGCCCTTCAAGACACTCTGGCTTTCTGTGAGGTCAGAATTCCTCACCCGCTCACTGCAGTCTGCTCCTGACACTTCGTTGTATTAATGTTCCTGGTGGATTTCTCTGAAGTGTCTGTGTGTTTTGAAGCTGAGAAAGAGATGGAGTCTGTAATTTCATGAGTACTATAGCACCAAGTCAACATTTGGGTTTAGTCCTCCAAGTAAAACCTGCTGTACTTCATATAGAATTCTAAGGTGTCTCTCAAAAAATTGTGACCTTTAAGCAGGGTCTATTTCACTAGAATATCTGTTAAACATACTATCACATGCTTTTCATGTTTTTTCTGTAGAAAAGCAAAATGAGAAATTTGCACTACATTACTAAAAATACTGTGTACGAGAAATGTGATAGGAAAAAGATATTGATTAGCTCTAGGATGCTATATGTTTTTAAAGTAGACCTGTGCTTAAATACAATTTCTTTTCCTTTGAAGCGGTTTTTCATTTTAAAACTCTGTGGCTCAGTTTGAATGCTACAGGGTCACTGACTGAGACTCCAAAGATCCAGGCCCATTCTGTGTTCTGCAGTCCACCTTACTAGGTACCCTTATACAAGCTGGTTTTCTTTCTCCTCATTTCATGTGTGCTTTGTTGAGTAGTTTCGCTTGCCATGGAGAGTAAGATAGAACTCCAGAATAGTTCTGCAGTAGGTATCACTGTATTTGATTGTACAGGGAGGTGAAATAAACGGTGTCTATCCCTGTTTGCAGTATGGGAAAGTGCCATTTTATCCTATTCAGAAAATAAATAGCTTATTCTTTCCTGATAACTTTTGCATCAACATAGCCCCTCTGAGAGGACCATCACCTGGCAGAGAACTGAGGAGTAACACAGCTAGATCAGTGGGACGGACCAGACTGCCTAATTTGGGTGATCCTGATCATGGATTACATGTAGGGTTAGAACAAGATTTGTCTCAACAGCGGTCTTATACTAGAGAACTCAGCTGGAGTTCCTGATTTTCTCTGGAAGGTAGTCAAAGAGCTCAGTCTTCTGCTAATGTTATAAAGAAAGCATGTAATAGAGACAAGATCAGACAAACCCCACAAGTTACCACTGAAAAATTCTTCACGACCATCTTATCCATATAGTCTAAAGGAAGTGACAATTTCTGGAACTTAGTCTTTTTCAGTCCCTGGGACACTGTGGGTTACAAGATAGATAATTAATGGGTAAAGCCGGTGGCTGTCTCTGGATTCTTGAGAGTCCATGGGATCCACAGAGGTAACTAAGACAAGTAGGAGTTGCTAAACAAAACAAGTATGTATAAAAAAATACATTTAAATTTGAAATATATATTTTCTGTGCTGAACAGAATCATACACATTGGAATAGGTTGAAAGCTGAACGTAAAAGTACAACTCCGCAGCCTGAAGGGGGACATGGAAGACAAGAGCTTTTGACCTTAATGACTCAACCAGACAACCACCCCCAGAAATGTACCCCAGAGAGTAATCCTAGGAGATAGGTAGTTTTTCAATGGCCTTTTTTGTAATTTCTAACTTCTTTGATTCTGCACATTTCCATGTCCTTTAAATAGAACAGGGCTTCTATGAATGTCTTGATCTGTTCTCCTGGTGCAATGACAGTCCTATGTGCAGATGGAGCCAGGGGAGGTTGAGTGTGTTTGTTTGTTTTTTGTTTTTTTACAAAACATGTTCAAACTGCTTTTGGATTCACCACTTCTCCAACCCCATCATTCTGCTACCTCTTCCCATTTCTTTGTTGCTTACATTGCATGACTTTTCTCCCACTTGTAAGGTATATGCTTTATTTTATAATGTTTCTCATGCACTAAAAAATGTGCTAAGTCACGCAGTTACCAGAGCTGCAAGATCTAACCTTCCTCCAAGGAAGCCATCATGTAATAGCCATCATGTTAACTTTAAGTATAGATTATTATTATTGAGCTTGTATTACCTTGGCTGTTTGCCCAACATGTCCTTGATAACTCAGGGTCACAAAAAATGAGTAATATTCTGGTCCTACTCAATAAGACACAGGATCAGCATGATGAAAATGGCCTTAGCATTCAAGAATCCTTTAAATCTGGCACTCCAAATTAAATTAAAAAATGGTTTTAGACTGCTTTCCATAAATAATTGCTGTTAACCCTTATTCCACTTCTTGCCCCTTCCCAAGACTATTATTGATTCCCAGTTGCTCGGATACTGAGAATATACTTGGATTATGTTTGGAGAATTTAAGGCATTAACAAGTTTACAAAATTAATGGGATTCTGTACATAGCAGACAAAAGACAGCTGGATAGATTTCTCCATGCACAAGTAGCTTGATACCTGCCTCTGAGATCGGAGCAATGCCAAGTAATGCATTTTTGCTGTGCGCTCTTGTGCAATTATTTCCCCAACAGAATTACATTCTCCCAATGTGGGATGGTTTGTCACCCCTGAGCATGACCCTTTTATAATATTTCCTAGTCAACTCTTTGACACAGAGCTGGCTTTTCCAGATTTCTATCTCTAGCTAATGATCCTTTCAAGTATTTTCAAAATTACACCATAATTGGTTCAGGTCAATGTCACAGGTAACTGGTGAAGCAAACAACAGCAAATTCAGAAACAGTACCAATACCACAGGCGTTTAACCACAAGGGACATTGCTTATCCCAAGGAAGATTCATTTTTTGAGTAGAAGCTAAAACATTAGCCCTGCAAAACCAAATTTAAAAAAACCCTTCATTGGTTTCTGACTAGGTAGCTTGGGAAAAAAAAAGTCACAACAGTCAAAGCTAAAGAATATGCAGAAACAGTGACTGAAGTGAGAAGACTGAATCTGGAGTAAAGGGGCCTTTCTTGTAGATTCATGTGTATCTGTTTTGTGTTTAGAAACTAGGAACACAAACATTAAACTTACTTTTTGTGTGTTAGACGATGGCAGTGGATGGGGGATCCTTGCTGCAATCAGTTGATTGGCCTGGCCTGACACTAGCAGTAAATGACATAAAAGTCCGTACTGCAGTCTCAGGATGGAAACTTCTGTTACGTGACTTTGGCAAATAGGCTTTTACATGTAATTATCACAGAGTGTGCTGGCTACTCATATGTTCCTTGCTGCCTGGTTATGCTTGTGCTCAGTATCTCCCTCATTAGTTTTTGTCCTTTTTCCACCCTGTGCCTCACTAATCAGAGCTAAGTAGCATTCGTCGGTAATCCTTTTCCTCCTTAGCTCTCTCCCTTTATGGGTGTTTGAGAATAGGAAAAGTTTGTATTTTCAAAACAAGGGCTGTCTCTTTCAGACACTCATGCAGAAGAAGCTAAAGCTAGGAAAAATGGCATTATTAGTCCGTCTGTGACCTACCCATTTCCTCTCTCCCGCTGCTAAAGCCAGTGTTACTTACGTCTTTGTCAGTACAATAAATTTCCATCATTTTCACAAACGCTTTCCCTCTAGGGATTTTCCATTGCAGTTGGCACTATGCAATCCTAACCACCTCTCCCTAAATTATATGGCCTTCATTTGAGGCATTCCCACACAACAGAGCACAGCTCTGATGAGAGGCACCTTGGGTCAGCATACTGAGGTCAATTAAAAGTTGTGAGCATGACACTGCATTTGCTCTTTCTGATTTTCACTGGCTGCCTTGTGAACAGCACACTCATATTGTTTGCCAGCTTGCAGGAAAGAAGCTGGTTTTATGAATGCCTACCAGGCACCTGAACAGACACCATGAGATTTGGCAGACAGGAGCAAGTGATGACCGGTTGTCATCAAATTATTCCTATTGATTTTATACCAACAAGGACCATCCAAATTCATTGAAAAGAGGATGCAGGAAATATAAAATGCATTTTAGGCAATATTTTCATTAAGAGTACTGAAGTTTGTTAATTCTAATGCTCAATCATAACCTCTGTTTATTTTTTCTTATTATTGGTCCCCTCTCAGCTTAGTGGTAATGAAAACAAAACAGCCTTGGCCAGCCATTTATGTGGAAGGAAATTGTGAGCACAGCATGTCGCATCAAAGCAATGGGTTCTGCTGTGTTTTTGTGTAGGGTGTAACTGGACATCCCATCTAGTCAAGAAAACCCAGCTCCGGATGAAACCAAAAGAAGACATAGGGAATGAGACAAAGCTGATCAGGACCGTGAATACCTGCAGGTTGTAGAGTGAGGGAACCCAAGACCAGATCAGGATACTTTGATTTTCATCCAGAGCCTGACCCTTCTGTCTGAAGTAGGTCCCAGGCTACTGTGGAAAAAGGGCAGTTTTGGCTAAATGGCTAGGTCTTCAGCTGTCGTATATCAATACATTTCCACCTGCGATACTGTCTGGAACACACTGAGAACATCTTTCTGTGTTTCTGAGCAGGTTTCTTCCACTTAAGACTGCTTCAAATTTTCATGCATTGTTTAAGATGTTCAGGTCTGAGAATTTTTCATTTGGGATGCAATCTGCACAAAAGATTAATGTTTGAGTGGATTTCTGGAGCATAAGCAGTTTATCAGGAAGTAACAACTTGCATTGCAAGTGCTTCCCCAGAAAGGTCAACTGACAGAGATGTTTTCCACACTCCCCTCAAAACTGTAGGTTTTCACTCTTCCATCATGTGATGCTCTAAGAAATGAGGCTACACACGTTCATTTAATATTATAGTTCCCTCGTGATATCTTCATTTCCCTTAATGAGGGCAGTGTTGCTAACTTGTTAGGAGCCTGAGGACTGTATCAAATTAACACAGCATGGAGGAGAAATTAACAGAGAGGAGCTCCTTGCATGAAATGGAATGAGATCACTGATGACCCTTTCTTCAGTCTTTCTTTTTGTATTGCTGACAAAATATTAACAAGGATAATGTGATTCTGTGATAATATAGAACACTGTTACTCAGAACTGGGATACCGTATGTGCCATTCAATAACCTAAATGCCCAAAAGTAATTAATCCTTAATAATACTAATTATATATTAAAGCAAGAATGATTTGAGTGTTTAACTGTGAGAAAGAAAGGGAAGGGGCATGGGTCTTGGTAAAATTGTTGGGGAGAAACAACAATGAATAAAAGAATCTTTTAGTTTTGCACCATAACTTAGTTTTGCATGTGTTTACATGTGAGTAAATGGAAAGTCACGATATTGTCTCAGTAGGATAATCATGTGCTTCTGCTAACATACAAGAAATCAGAATGTGGCTCTTTCCATACTTCATCATAAAGCAAAACTTGGCAAGGGTCAGAGAAAGCAACAAAGGAATGCAAGAGAGATAAAGCCAGGCAATGGATTAATGAAGTAAGGGGAGTTTAAATAGAGTCATCCATACCTTGTTTTTCTTTAAAATTTTCCTTTGCAAAACGTGGTTGATAAAATTCACCCTCTCTGCAGTGATTTTTGTCAGCCATACATATCGCTCTTCTGCAAGCACAAAAGGTATACAGAGAGGTCAGTGAACTGGGAGGGTGTGTGAAACATAGAGTCCATGTACTGTTTGTAAAGATCAATTTGCTGCAGCCTTAGCCTCTTGGTGGTTGTAGCTTACTTGTGCAACGATAATTCCTAAAAGGGGCTGTAAGCACTCATTGCAGGACTTCTGTTCCTCAATGGCAACTGGAGAAAGGTGCTGCTTCCACATAACCTTCATTTGTGGTTTCACTGTGCAAAGATGGTGAGTCGTTGCTGACAGATCCTAGGAACTGTAAGCTCAGGCATGATCAGTGTGCTGACAGCAGCAGATATTCTTCTAGATAATGATTATTGCAAAATATCTCTCTTTTTTTTCTGGAAAAGTCTGCCTCTCTGCTTTTCTGATTCTTGAAAGCTGGGAATGCTGGAGGCAAAATCTCCCCTCATCCCCCTGCCTAGGTGCCACGTGCAGGAGCATCTTCCCCTGCCTGATGGTGGTTATTACAAGAGGAGCTAATGCGCGACTGAGCCTGCCCACAGAAACCTGCTAATTAACTTTGGGACACACCTGGTTGTATCTTGTAGTTGTGAACAATTTTATCAAAAAGACACCCAAGATCAGCAAAACCAGCTCCCTGCTTCTCTGGCTTTAGGCATACAGGCTGTGCAATGTCTCTGAATCCAGTAAAGAAGCCCTGGCTGGCAGCATTTTTGTACCAGTGCAGTCGTGGGTTTGTTTTGGAAAGCACTTGGTGGCAGTCCACAGTTGGGTTGGCTTTGGCAAGGTGAGCATGTGGGCATCAGTCCCCAGAGGACACTTCCATCTGCTGCTGGTGGCACTGGGGGGCCTCACTGCCATTTCCCAGCAAATGGCCATGAAACACTCATGGTCAAACCCTACTTGCTTGAAGACATCTCACAGGCATTATCTTTTTTCTTACAGTTCCAAAGACACAATATACAAATACAAACATAAGGGCTTACAAGTCACATCCTAAACTAAACATAAGTTTGGGGAGTGATGTTCCTGTGGGGAGAAGTGCGAATTAGTGACACCTTCTGCCACAGAGCCCAGCAACAGACTGGTCTTAATGTAAATGCATGGTTGGTCTGGAAGGACTATGCTCTGGGGAACCTGCAGGAGTTAGACGGACTTAGCTACACCAATTGGTAATAATCTGTGAACAATGAATGCAGGAGCTAAGGTCTGTCAACTAGCAGTACAGACAAAATGACAGTAAGATGTGCTCTGGAAAAATGACTGCAGCGTTTAATTTTTTTTTTTAACAGTGCCATGGTCACCTGATATGCATCCTCTTGGCAGTGACAAGAGATTCTCTTGGAAGAGAATTGGACAAAAGAATTTTCCAGGTTCTGCCACAGACCCTCTATGAGATCTTAGTCAGGTCACTAAGTCTTGCTGTACTTTATAACTTGAGGGTAGTAATATTTAACTCCTCTCAATGTCCTTTATCTGTGAGTTTTCTGGAAGAAGCTCTTGATCTGCATTTGCCAACACTAGATTTCTAGCAATCAGAGGGAAAAAAAAAGCATTCTCTTCTCCAAAGTTGGAAATATTTTGTTGAAAATCTCTGGTTAGAACACTTTCCATTTTCAAGCGGAATGTTGAGATGTGCTAAGAAAATCAGACATTTCACACAAAATCTTTTCCCCCCAGCCCTTTGTTTTCTGTCAGGGAAAAAAAGAAAATCTATCCTATTATCTGTAATAGACAAGCCTGGTGGACATATTTCTGGGATACAGGACTCCTGGATTTAAAAGCAGACAGACTACAGGTTAAAATTACAGGTTAAAGTTACAGGGGCCACTGCTGAACAAGGTGGGTGTCCAGGTGATGGAGGATGCAGAGAAGGCAGAGTTACTGAATGCCGCCTTTGCTTCAGTCTTTAGTGCTAAGGCCGGCCCTCAGGAATCCCAGGCCCTGGAGGTAAGAGAGGAAGCCTGCAGAAAGGATGACCTTCCCTTGGTCAAGGAGGGTTATGTGAGAGATCACTTCAGCAATCTGGATGCCGACAAAACCATGGTCCCCAATGGAATGCACCCACAAGTGCTGAGGGAGCTGGCGGACATCATTGCTGAGCCACTCTCCATCATCTTTGAAAGGTCCTGGAGGACAGGAGAGGTGCCTAAGGACTTGAGAAAAGCCAATGTCACTCCAATCTTCAAAAAGGGCAAGAAGGAGGACCCAGGGAACTACAGGCTGGTCAGCCTTACCTCCATCCCGGGAAAGATGATGGAGCAACACAATCTAGAGGTCATCATCAAGCAAGTGGAGGAGAAGAATCACAGAATCACAGAATGTTCGGGGTTGGAAGGGACCTCTGTGGGTCATCTAGTCCAACCCTCCTGCCGAAGCAGGACCACCTACAGCAGGCTGCACAGGACCTTGTCCAGGTGGGTCTTGAATATCTCCAGAGAAGGAGAATCCACAACCTCTCTGGGCAGCCTGTTCCAGTGCTCCGTCACCCTCAGAGGGAAGAAGTTCTTCCTCATGTTCAGACAGAACTTCCTGTGCTTCAGCTTGTGCCCATTGCCCCTTGTCCTGTCGCTGGGCACCACTGAAAAGAGTTTGGCCCCATCCTCCTGACACCCACCCTTAAGATATGTATAGGCATTTATAAGGTCCCCTCTCAGCCTTCTCTTCTTCAGACTAAACATGCCCAGCTCCCGCAGCCTTTCCTTATAGGAGAGATGCTCCAGTCCCCTCACCATCCTTGTAGCCCTCTGCTGGACTCTCTCCAGTAGCTCCTCATCTTTCTTGAACTGAGGAGCCCAGAACTGGACACAGTACTCCAGAAGGGGCCTCACTAGGGCAGAGTAGAGGGGGAGGAGAACCTCC